>ERZ1292629.86-Hain-H43-01um-R1-86-length-90863-cov-7_pt2 | contig 71865 bp, 106 predicted proteins | sample MGYA00564399_ERZ1292629 | MGnify/ENA primary metagenome ERZ1292629 (study PRJEB36523, sample SAMEA6512636) | groundwater metagenome | collected 2019-01-08 | study: AquaDiva: Metagenomics assemblies of 32 groundwater samples
ATCTTCCGCAGCCCACCAATGGGTTGCGTCGACATGCTGGGCGCGCCCTCGAAACTTAAATCGTGGTTCCCCAGGATGCCCTTCCGCAGACCGTGGAAGGTCTGGAGGATGTCCGCCATCTCTTGGACAATGCCGTGTGACACCAAGTTCTGTCGCTTCTGGTGCCACACATCTCCGGTCAGAATCGTCAGATCAATATCCTCCTCCCGCGTGATCTCCGCGCACTCCCGCAGCTTGGCGAAGATATCATCGCGATAGCTTGGAAGCCGTCCGAGAGGCGGTTGGTCGGACTGATGGATGTCATTGATAATGAGTCCGCGAATGGCCATCAGTCTTCGTGCTCCAGCAAAGTGGCAGCGTCCACCGGCTGCCCACAGACCGGACAGATATCAATCGTCTCGGCGAATTTGCGCAGGTCGACCAGGGCAAGCGCTTCGGCGTCCTCCGCCTGCCGGAGCCTCTCCGAGGCGGTTTCTTGGCCGCGTACGGCGTCCTCGTGGCGATTGTAGGCAGATGCTAGCCGATCCAGCCAGGCGACGAGATTATCGACATCCGGCAATCGCCCAACCTGTGCCTGGAGCGCGCGGGCGCGTGCCTTGGCAAGTTGATACTCCTGTATTGCATAGAGATTGGTGATTGTGGCCTCGGCCTGAATTACCATATCCCGCGCGACTAGCACACGAGCATGGGCGGCAGCGACATCTGGAAACTCGTTCCGCCGTTCTTGCAGACGCTCCTGCTGCGCAGTATCAGTATCGAGTCGCTTCTCAATGTCCCGCAGGTGCTTCTTCTGTGCCGCCAGCGCCAGCACGAGAATGTCCAAGCGACTGTTCTTCGCTAGTACTCGCGCGGCCTTGGTTGCGGTCTCATCCAACAGGAACGGCGTATCATGCTCCATCTGAAACTGTGGACGCAAACGCGTGATGGCATCAATTTCGATAGTGCGTAGGGCGAGCAATTCTTCCACCGGCTCCGGCACTGCCGCGCCGAGCTTAGTAAACTCGCGGGCGGGCATATCGGGGAGCGCCAGCCGATAGGTAGCAGTCTCACCCTTCACCCAGGTGACACGAGCCCCACCAATTTGTACCACCACCTCTACTCCTTCCGCCTCTTGGCCCCATCGCACGAAGTCGTGGCCCGTCTGGTTGAACGCCAGCGCCACCAGCGCCCTTTGCAGCGCCGTTTTCCCCGAATCGTTTGCGCCGACAATGACCGTAAGATTCCCAAGCCGCAGATCTCCGCTATCTGCAATGGATTGATAGTTGCGGACGGAGAGGCTGTCAATAGGCGGCGGCGCGCCGGGCGCAGATGGAAGACGCTTAGGCGTCGTCGGCTTCTGCGTCCCCGACAAGATCCGCGATTTCGTCATCTGGTTCCTCTTCTTCAGGTAACTCCATAGCAGAAAGCCGATCAAGGATTTCTGGATGTGCGGCGAGCACATCACCGAATTTTGCTTTGCGGAAGCTGCCATCCCAGGCAGTATACTTGAAGTATCCGCTAGCTCCTTTCTGCACAATATCTGCCTCGACGGCTGCCTTCAGAAGCGCGCCCGCGTTATCCCATCCAGCAGGCTCGCCAGGATTCCCACCAAACAACAGGTCAACAATCGCGGTACGGAAGGGCTTGCCCACTTTGTTCTTGTAGGTGTATACCTTGACCTCGATGCCATCCGGTGCCTTGCTGTCACCCACCTTCCCAATCTTCGTCAACTCGAAGATGACTGTGCTCGCGAACCGAATTGCACGTGCGGCGAGCATAGTCTTCTTCGGGCCGAAGCCCATCTTCCCAATATCTTCGCGATATTGGTTGACGAAGACCAGCGCGACCTGGGTCGAAGCTATCAGCGGAACCAACCGCCGCATCGCAGCGCTGACGTAGCGGGAGTGCAACGCCATATGTGGCGTACCGAATGGATCATCAAGCTCCTCCTTCGGTGGTGTCTGCGAAATGGAGTCCCAGATAATTGCCACGGGAATATTGGCAGCTTCCTCGCGAATCAATCCGATCACGTCGATAATCTCGTTGATCGTCTCCTGTAGATTGGTTGACCGCAACCACACAACCTGCGAAGCATCTACACCAAGGGCGGGCGCACGGTCAGGATCAAACGCATTCTCGGCATCTGCCAACACCACCAACCCGCCCATTCTTTGTACCTCCGCCATAATGTGTGCCGCCATCGTCGATTTCCCACTACCTTCCTCCCCGACGATTGTAGTCAGACGGCCCAGCGGAATACCAGGACGCTGGATGATACGATCAATGGCAAAACAGCCGGTGGAAATATAGCCAGTGATTGCACCCTGAATCTCATCACGCTCATCGAATACTTGCGCCGCTCCTTCCCCATATTTCTGTGCTATGCTGTGGACAATTGCTGCCGCGAGCCCGCGATCACCATCATCAGATGGCGTGGTGGCTCGCCTACGAGTCCGCTGGATAGTACGTCGAGTCATGATTTCATCATGGCATTCCTGGGATGGAGAGATTCCATCCCAGGAATGTTGGTGTTCAATATCCGGCTATCGCTTGCGAGCCGCAGTCGCCGCTTGGCGCACGGCTGCCCGTGTCGACGACGTAGCAGACCTTCGAGCGGGCGCTGCGCGCCGGGAGGACGGTGCCGCAGCCTTGGTGGCTTTGGCCGTCTGTGGCTTCAATGGCGTGCCTGTCGGCGCGCGGGTAATCCTCGCGACCGGCTCGGCTGCCGTCGCTGTACGGCGGACAGGTGCGGGCCGTCGCGGGCGCATGTCCGCGACCGGCGAGACGTCTTCAACGGGCTCGGCAGGCTCACCATCGCCGTCGCCGTCATCCTCGGCAGGCTCACCATCGCCGTCGCCGTCATCCTCGGCAGGCTCATCCGGCTGATACAGCTCACCGGCGTCACCGTCAACAGGAACGCCCTCCGGCGGCACGTCTTCCGGGTCATCACCCTCGTACTCGCCATCATCGTCCGTTCCCTCGTCGTAGTACGCAACTTCCATTTCCTGGTCGTCCGCGAAGGTCACGGTATCGAGCAGGTCAGGCAGGTCGGCCAGCGTCGACATCTCCAGCGGGAACTTCGTCGCGTTGGGTAGCACCTGGACGGTGTAGTCCGTGTTCATCTTCGAACCCGTTTTGATGATCTTGATATTCCGGCCCGTCTGAGGATGTGTGATATTGCCCCAGTCCGGGTCGCGAATGATCATTACGATGTCTCGCCAGCAGGTCGTCGGCGCGCGCCACACCTGGATGCCCTTGTCCTTGGCATTGACGTCAACGATAGCGATGAGGTAGCGCTTCTTCGCGCGTACCTGCTGGTATTCGGCCTGCCGCGCCGGGTCGTCGGAATCCCGCAGTTGCTCGGCCAGGTCGCACAGGAAACACGATTCGTCTTCGTCCACAGAGCGCGGACATGGGAATGTCCGATTCTTCGGGCCGATGGAATAGTGAAGGTCTACCCGCAGGTAAAACTTCGCGCCCGCCTTCGGTGGACAGACGCGGATCTTGTTTCCGTCGCCCGGCTGCGGTTGCCAGGACTCGGCGAAGCCCGAATACGAATTCGCCAGATCTTCATTCAGGACTTCGACATCGGGCTCTCCCCAGGTTTGTTCCTCGGTCATAATTGCACCTCGCTTAGCTATCTGCCCTTACCATACGGAGTTCGCCAGCAATCTAGGCACTGGATTGCCACTCCTTCATATCCCGCATATTCAGCCCAACAATAGCTTCCCGCCGGTGCTCCAAGGAGCGAACGATGTATTTCAGGATGCCCGCCGTCCGGCGCGCGGACATAAAGGCACCGCGAAGTACATCGTACTCCTCTTCATGCGCGATGATATTTTCGATTGCTTTCTCGGATGGCTTCTTGTCGCCGCCGCGTCGGAGCGCGATATCTCGCTCCGCAACGTGCAGCTTCAGCGACCGCTCCGCGCGGTCAACATCGAATTCAGCCTCGGCCAGGAGCACAGCCCACCAAGCATACAGGCTCGCCTGCTTCTCCATCTCTCCGACGACATCGGTGCGCTGGAGACGAAGCTCGCCGTACAACGCCTGTAGGTCAGGCTCAATATCTTCGAGACTGGCCGCAACTACAGGATCGAAGATCGGAAGGGTGCGCCGGTTGATCTTCCGTGGTGGCATCTAACAGCGATGTACCTGTCGATCAGGATCGTCAATGGATATGTCAAGGTCGCGGAGGCACTGCTCCAAGTCATGCAAGATATCAACCGGCGGGCGGGCGGCATCAAGCATGATGTCGAACTTGCGCTGCGCAACGTACGGCAGGAGACTGACCTCAGTCACAGCAGCGACCGTCTCTTGCAACTGTCGGGTATCAGTTACTCCGTTCATCCGCAGATATTCGAGGCACCGTCGCTTTGGCTGATCCAACCAGACCAGCACCCAAGCATCCGGCCACGCATCCGGCCCTTGCCTTTGCCCTTGGGCACGCAAGTAATCGAACTCCTCCTGCCGACGCAGGTCGTCCACGACAATATCCACATGCTCCGGGAGGCGTTCCAGCAACCGCTTCGCCCAGTAGTAATCGTCGCCGGTTGAGACATTGCGTGCTGGCCCCCAGGCCACAAGTAGCGAGCGGTAACGTTCCTTCTTCCCCGGCTCGGTCAGTTCTTCCATGGTCACACCGAAGGAGGAACAGATTTCCTCTCGGATCGGAGTGACAAAACTGAAGCGCTGGAATCCATATTGATCTTCCAGCAGGCGCGCGACGCTGGTTTTGCCCGCGCCGATACGACCGCCGAGACAGATACGGATACTCACCCTATGATCTCCTGCAACAAGGCGGCATCGAATACATCCCCATTCTCCGCGCATTTGCGATTCTCATAGGGATGCACAATCCGACGCTTGAACTCATCTATCGCGCCGGTGAAAGCTCCCATCACATCATTCAGGGTCTGATAGGACAATCCCTTCACCTGCACGTATTCCTGGGCCAAGCGAACGAACACGAAGTTCAATTCTCCGGGATTCGCAGACGGCGCGCCCGCCATCAACGCATCACGCTGTTCCGCTTTCACATATGGCATCAGGAAGCTCCCGCAAGAAAGTTCTCGATGAACTGGAGCGCCTGCTCCAGATCATCTGCGATGAAGGTACAGCAATGCTCGACGAAGGCACTACGACGTCCTGTCTGGGCAGGATCGACGGCCACGATAGTAATTCCTTTCGCCCAAGCATAGCCGACCTCAATGCACGACCCGTAGGTCGCCCGGTCGGCGGTCAGCCAGAGCAAAATATCGCAGCGGTCGATCAGCCAGCGATCCTTCAATGCCACGGTAGTGGCAGACAGACCACTGTCACCATCGCTGACCTTGCGCTTCCCAACCTGAGCGGCATACTCCCCAGCGATAGGATCAACGGGCTGCCAACCGTGCGACCGCACGGCAGCCGCAGCCGCCTCGCGCTCCTCACGCGTCTCGCGGGCCGAACGGCCCACGACCGAACCGCAGAGGTACAGCCTTATGTCCATCGTCACCTCATGATTCAGATATGGTCACACGCACCACATTGACTGTCGCGCCATTATCGCGGGCAAGCCGTGCCGTAGCAGTACCCAATGCTTTCGCCGAAGCATCTGCTTCATCCAATGCTGGAACGTGCTTGATCACTGGGGCTATCCTATGTCCGGCCACTAGGAACGATAGGGTGACATCGAAGAATTGCAGCATGTCTTACTATACGCATCGGCCAACGATTTGGTACTGCCTAATTCTAGCCTCGGCGGGCGGCGCGCCGTTCCCGCGCATGCTTTGCGCGCGCCTTGCGGGCCGCCACAGCGGCCTCCTGAATTGCCTCGCCCAGATCGCCGTCGTGCAATTGCTTGCGAGTCTGTTGCTTGCGGACGCGGCGCAGGATGCGAATGGCGCGCCCATCTTCGATTCGGAAGTACGCTCGGATGGTTGGCTGTCCGGCATCCTCCTCATCTCCAGCAGTGTCATCCTGAATAGCCAGATTCCCGAATTCGATTGCAGCGGATGCATTGGTGCGTCCACAATGAGCACAGCGAATATCGTCACCTCTGGCAGCAGGCAGGCCGACCGAGAGCTTGCAACCTGGCTGACATCCGTAGATGATCTCCTCGTCGACCACTGAGCTATCCTCAATGGTGAATATGCCAGGGCCGATTTGCTTGCTCCCGCCAAGCAGGCGGCGGGTCTCGATCACCGCGCCGGTCGCGGCGACGGGCTCCTCACGACGGTGCGCCTGGCGCGAAGCAGGCGAACGACGGGTTCCGGCGGAGCAGTATGTGACCATGCGGCGCGCCGGATCAGTCAGCACACGTATCCGACCACTGAAGCATTCGCCCGCGCTATCGAGCAATCGCTGAGTCGCGGTACGTGCATGCCGAATGGCGAACTCGAAAGTGTCTTGGTCGCCATGTTCGAAGGTCATCTCCTCCCCGCGCACGGCAGCCTCGAAGAGGGCGCACAGATTGAGTGCCTTGACATCATCCCGTCCAGCTAACATGGTCATAGAGCTTCCTCCTCTCCACTGCGGCCATCCTCCCGCATGATCGTGTACAGTCCAGCGCGCGCGAGTGCGCGCCCGAAGGCCTCGTCGTTCCCGAATAGGGCCGTACGCAACGATACGATTCTGCCCGCCCAGCGGTATGCACGGGTCGCCATCTCCAGCCGGAACCCACGACGGCCCAAGATCTTACTCCAGGGGTCTTGCCGCAGGGCTTCGAGAATCTCCCTCCAAGATTCTCCTGTAGTGAATTCCCCGTCTGGCCATCTGATCTTGATCATCTGGTCACCTCGGTTTGCGCCATGGGTGTTATGGGCATACCCTTCAGGATGATACTGGGATGGGCTGCCGCCAAGTGCGACCCGACCATCGCAGTGTAAGCCTTGCGGAACCGGCGGCTCCTGAACCAGTGCCCATGGAGCCCCAGCTCCTCCGCAAGGTAGTCTAGATCGTAGGTCATCCAGCAGTGTCGGCAGCAGATGCCTGATGGGCTCGTCGTCCTCCGCGCTTCGTTGAAGGCCATGTGGGTCTTCATCTTCGTTCTCCTTTCGTCTTTCCTTATGCCGCGACCGTCTGTGGATTCAGCACGCGCTCACGGCGCATCCAGTAGCTGGTATCTTCGTTGCGGCCCAGGTTGCTGATTAGGCCGGTGACCGTGTTCACTAGACCCCAGGTCGCGTCCGCTAGGCTCTGGTCAAGCATCGACCGGGTCAGGGCAGCCCAGGACGCGATCTTCATGTAGTCGACCGTACCTTGGTGCTGTCGGAACTCGACCGTGCCTTGGCGACCCCAGGCGCAGAAGTTGACATCGCGGTAGCGTCCTGCGTAGTCCGCGATGTCACCTATCATCGTTGCGTTGTCGACGTGGCGGAGGGTGTGGGCCTCGTAGCTAGCACAGAAGCTGCGGCCTTGGTTCGCATCCAGGCGGCGACTCGGCGCTAGCACGCGGTCGATGATCGGGCGGGCTTCGGAGTAGTTGCGGATCAGGTTGGCAGCAGCACGTACCGTGAGTCCGCGCGCTTCATGGTGGATGTGCGTGCCGCATGTCTTATCGACCTGCGCACCGGCTTCGGCTAGGGCCGTGCAGACGCGCTGTAGTTGATCGAGCCCGTCTTCGCCTTGGAGGGGCGGGCTGACTAGTTCGAGTCCGGCCCAGGAGCGACCTGTGCCCGCGTAGTTCACGCTGCCATCGGTCGTCAGCTTCCAGTAGGTGCGTACCGTGTGATTGTAGCCTTCCTCACGGCAGTTGATCCCATGCCGTAGAAGGGCATCGCAGACGGCTTGCGGTGTGCAGCCGAAGAACTCGATCTCGACTCCCCAGCGTCGTCCATGCTGGCTCAGCGTCTGTCTCGTCATCCGTTCCGTCTGGCGGTTGATGGGTCCGCTGTCTAGGCGTCCGCTGATGGTTCCGCGCAGGGCGCGGCGGGCAGCCCAGTCTCGCGTCGCCAGTGCCTGGCAAGCTTTGCAGTGGTTCGCGTAGCCCGATGGATCGCGTCGGTTGCGGACGAAGCCTTCGAGGGGCTTCTCGATCCTGCACCGGCGGCATGTTCTGGTCTCCATCTTCGTTCTTCTTCCACTGTCATTAACGGCAGCAGCCTGGAAATCCACAGGGGCAGAGTGTTAAATATTCCGGGCCAAATGTAGATGCTCGGTGAAGGGTCACCGAGCATCTGTGGAAGGACTTGCTGGTTCGAGCAGGCTACTGCTGCGTGCGGAAGGCCGCAACACGGATGGCATCATGCCATGCTACTCGCGCCGCGCGCACACGGGCGCGATTGGCGTAGTAGGCAAGCACCTGACCGGCGTCGGTCGGCTCCGGCTCGCGCGGAGGCAGCAGCTCGACGCTTACGATCTCCGGGTGATCGCGGCTGTCCTCGACGAAGGCTGCCCAGGCGTCCATGCTGTCGAACTCTCTGACCTCTGCGTCGCCGTTGCGGTAGGTAATCTCGCCTCTGATGTTGGTGTTCATCTCCGTTCTCCTTTCACCGTCAGTAACGGCAGCGGACCGGAAATCCGCAGGGGTTTGGTGGACCGGGAAGTGTTAAATCTCGGGACGCCCAATTACTCAGTTGCCTGAGTAATTTTACGCGGTTGCGCCATGGCTGCCGTCCGACGGAATGCTCCTCGCCCGACCGGCGGGCGCGCCGCGCGGATCGCCTCCTGCAACTCTGCAACGGATAGCTGACCAGGATCGGCCCCTTCCGGCAGCGCCGCCTGGAGCACTTCCATTCGGCCCCGCAGTGCCCGTGCCGCCGCATATGCTTGTGGCAAGCCGGTATCATCTTCATCCCAGCAAATCACTACGCGGCGAACGCCCGCTCGAAGCAGGAGTGTCCGTTGCGCCTGACTCAGATGTGTGCCGAGCGTGGCTACTGCCTGATCTGGGATACGTAAAGCATCGAAGGCTCCCTCGACTAGCACAACCGTTTCTCGCCCAGCGACGCGTTCTAGATTGAACAGCACGCGGGAGTTATTTGCATCCGGCGGCGAACGATATTTCGGACGTTGCTCCTGACTAACGGCCCGTGCAATGAATGTCATCAGTTGGCCGTAAAGGACGACCGGAATAATCACGCGCCAAGCAAAGCGCCCAGCCCGCGCAAACCCGATACCATACTGACGGATTAAATCATCAGAATATCCACGCCGACGCAGGTATCGCCAGAAGCGATGTGACCGCGCCGTCTCCGGCAGCACCAAGGGTTCGAACTCGGTCGGAAGTTCAATCGCTCGCGCCGTGTTCACTGTGCGGTGAACCTCTACTCGCGCGCGAAGTTCGGTCAGGCCGCGTCGCCGTGAGCGACCGGCCAGAATCATCTCTGTTGCCGCCTCATAGGTCATGCCCAGCACGCGCATCAGGAAGCCAAGCACGTTACCGGCCGCATCGCAGTTGAAACAGTGGAAGAGTTTGGTGCGCGAGTTCATGCCCAGGCGCGCGCGGGTGTCATCGCAAAAGGGGCAATCCGCCCGTAGCTCCTCTTCGTAGTAATCGTCGAAGCTAATTCCGGCCCGCGCAGCCGCAGCCGTAATGTCAAAGTCCTCGACGGCCTGTTCCCACATGCGACTCATGATTGCACTGTCCTAATCATCAGGATCGTCATCCCTGTCGCTATGGTCAGGATCGCCGCTGACGCGCGGAAGGTTCTCATAGACCACATTCGCTTCCTCTGCCGCGTCTTCCGCCATCTCAGTCAGATCACGGATCTCCCGGAACGAGGCGCGCTCGTAGAATAGCCGGAGAGGAACATGATTCCCAGTGATGAGTTCTCCCTGACGACGAGCAGCGACGATCAGCAGCCGCGCTGCCTTATGGCCATGCTCATCCGGCACCTCCTCGTCTTCAGTTTGCGCTAGGCCGAATACGAAGTCAGCAGGGAAGACCTTGTCGAACGAGGTGGCGATCTCGGCCAGGGATACGCGCCGCTTGATTAGAGCCTGCCGGTTCACCTGTGATGCTGTCCAGACACCACAGTTGTATTCCTTGCCGATACTGAATAGGTCAGCATAGACATGCGCCTGTTCTTCGTAGCGCTTTTGCTCCTGATACCGGCTCGCCATCAGGTCGGCATAATCGATGACCAGCAGACCAATGGAAATGTTCTGCGCCGCTAATTCCTCCAGATCTTCTCGCACGGTATCGGGGGAACACTTGCGAGGTGCCATCTCCTTGACCACGGCTGCTGCATTCTCAAAGCCCAGGATTTGCATGGTGTTGCTGATCCGCCGTGCCGCCTCGAATTTTCCATTGACGATGGCCTCCGGCAAATCGTTGATTGGCACGCCGGACATCCTGCTGACCAGCCGAGCAGCCCAATCATCACCGGACATTTCCAGCGTGTAGCATAGCACGCTCTCACCGATCATCAACGCGCCGCCCGCGACCCAGGGCAACCACATAGATTTTCCTTTTGACTTCGGGCCAAGCAGCACGGCCATTTCGCGCTTCCGCAATCCGCCCCGGAGGAACCGATCAAGCATCGGAATAGCGGTAGGAAGATTCTCTACATCCATGTCGCGCGTGGCCAATCGATTCAACAGGGACTCCTGATCACGCGGCAGCATGATGCCGACCTCACGTTCCCGGCGAATGGCATTGGCATCCTCCACCAATCGGATGACCTCGTCCTGACGACCCTCCTCAATTAGTGGCTGACTTTCCATGACCGCGCAGAGGATCGCTTGGCGGCGGATGAACTCCTCCGCCGTGTCCATGATGTACGTGAAGTCGTCGTCCCCGATCTCTTCAGGCAACCCGTCCCAGCGGAGCAGCACAGCCTCGACCATGTCGGGATTGGCCTTCTGCGCGCGTAGCTCCTGCTCGACGATGGTGCGGGTCAGCGCGGTCTGGTACCGCTCGTAGTGCGCCTTGGCCTTGTCCACCAGCCAGGCGGTCTCCGCGTCATCGAAGAACCGGCCCTCGATGATCTTGCCGTAGGCCAGCAGGAACTCTGCGTCGCCGGTGACCAGCGCCACCAGCGAGCCGACATAGGCGGGCGAGTAGAAGACTAGATCAGGCATCAGCGGATACCAATTTGTAGACGAGCCAACTCGCGTTCTGCCTCTATACCCTTCCGCCGATGGCATGTGCAACACAGTACTTGGATGGGAGGGTCAGTTGGCCAACCCCGCTTCTTCAAGGCAAGCCAGAAGCGCAACCCGCCATGTTCCGGTGCGCCTATCGCAATACCATGAGCGCGACCATCTCCGTTGACATGATCCAATTCTAGGCGCTCGGTCGAACCGCACCGCACGCAAGATGTTCCATAGGCGGCCAACACCTCCGCCCGAATGCGCCGAGCGTAGGCGCGCGCGTAGGAAGCAGCTCGCTCTCGATTAGCGATATACCAGCGATGGTTATATTCGCGGCATCGTTCCTGATTAGCGGTTTGCCACCTTCGCCAGTATCCAGGGTTAGCCACGCGAAACCTCCGTGCCCGCTCTTGATCTTGTGGACTAGCCATTATCTAATCCGCGCAGATGGTTGTTCATCTATCTTCTTCTCCTGCGCAATACGGTTGATATTCGCGCGGAAAGTTGGAATGGAAACTTCCTCCCGGCGAATGACCTCGGAGCCGACACCGGAGCGTAACAAGAACCAAACCAGCCGCTTGAGAGAATCCAAATCGTACTCCTCCAACATCTCGTGGACGAGTTTGCTATCGCGCCCGCGCACGAGAACATAGGGAATACCACGCAGTTGCTCCCACTTTTCCTGCCAGTATGCTAGGAATCTGTTGATGTCCGAGCGGCTGACCTCTAGCTTCACGCCGGAGGGCAGGAGCTTGACCTGCCGTTCGACCGTCTCCGGCACGTCGGGCACATCGCGGACTGTGATCGTGGTGGGCATCAGCTTCCCTCTCCATTTGCACTCGATGAATCCGAGGTACTCCAGGTCGTGTAGGATGTCCCGCAGGCGAGGCGTCCCAAGGTGGAGCCGCGACCGGAACTCATAGATGCTGGCCGGTCGGTCGCCACCGGAGGCGACCCGCCGGAGATATCGGTAGACCTGCAGCGCGTCATCCTGCAACCATTCGCGCCAGTGATTCCAGGCTGTGGACGGGTGCCATCCGTTTACTTCTGGTGCGGGCAGGACTCGCTCGTGGTACGGCGGCTTGCCATTGCCATATCCAGAAGCACCAGAATCACGGCGCTTTGTTGTTCTGGACTTGGTACTGGTTATCTGTCTCCTCATTGCTACTTACAATACTAAAGGGCTGTGCTTCTGGTGCTTCCGTGCTTCTGGATTCATTCCAGCCCCTCGTCGACGGCGCAGAATCCATACTCCTGTAGCTCCTCCAACGCCCGCCAAAATGCCGTGCGCGACATCGACAATCCCGCAGCCAAGAGGCTGACATCAATCATCTCTCCGTCGAACATCTCCTTTCGTAGTGCGGTATAGACCGCCCGCGCCCGGCGGCTCAATATCACGCGCCAGTACCGCGTCCAGCGCTTCGGCAACTCCCGCGACAGTGGCGTGACGTGATAGACAAGTACACGTGCCGGGAACGTCAAACCACGCCTCCATGACGCCATCGATCATCTCCTTGTGGTAGCTCAATGCCACCCTCGACGGCAGCCCGTAACTGTATCAGCCATGGCCAACGCATCCGGTCCAGCGCGGCCAGGGACGTCTGCGGCGGCGCGCCCTCCTCCTGCATGATGTGGCCGAGCGCGGTCTCCGCGCAGGCGAAGTTGTAGGCGTCGAGCTTGTCGGCGTATTCTATGATCTGGCCCTCCAGGGAATCCTCCTCCATGCGACGCGCGGCGGCCAACATGTATTCGGCTATGGGCTCCGGCAGCCTGCTGTAGATTACGGCCTCAGCTTCGCGCTCGATCTCTGCCAATGCGGCCTTGAATGTGGGATGCTTCGTCTTGAGAAATCCGCCCGGCGAATCGCCGGTCAAGCACTCCGCGACATCGTGCGTGAGCGCACCTACGAGCACGGCTTCGATGTTTACCATTGGTGCAATCTGGTAGTGCCGAAGGGCCAGTGCGACGATCAGCGCAATGCGTGCGACGCTGCCCTCGTGACACATCAGCGATTCACGTGGCTGCAACATCAGACGACTATGCCAGCGTGTCAGATCATGCTCGCGTCGGTCGGCTAGGAAGACAGCTAGGCTCATATATGCTTGCCCTTCTTCGGAGTTTGGTTGCCCCATATTGCGTCGCCCTTAGTGGCATCTAGCTCACGCCACAGCCTCCGTGCGAATAGCTCTAGGTAGGGGCCGGGCGAGACCTCCATGACCATAGGCCAGAAGTATTCATCTGGCTTGACACTGTGCCCGCCCAGGCGTGGCGCGTAGAACTGTGTATCGAACTGTGCTGTTCGTGCCGGGAGGGAACCCTTCACGCCGAACAATATCTGTTCCGTGGTACCGCGATAATACACGCCCTGGCCACCATGATCCGGCAGTACTAGCCCATCGGATCGGATACCTTCGCCGCGTGTCTTGTTCCAGGTGATCTGTGTGATATAGCGGAAGCCCCAGGCATCCAGTACGTCCAGCCCGTCTCGGAGCCTGCCATTGATCGCCCACAGATAGAGATGGCAATTATCGGCAGCTGCCTGAAGCACACCGCAGCCATGACATCGTGGAGATGGTGTGCCATCACTCCGCCAACACATTGGTCGGTGCGTGGCCATACGCATAATGTGCTCCACAGGCATGGTTGGATACTTCGCAGTTGCATGCGCGACGTCCCATGGTGGATCGGCTACGATGGTCTGGAATTGCCCAGCAGGAATTGAGCCGGGATCATGTACCTCGTCGTACTCCCGCATGTCCTTCGTGCGCGGCAGCCGCTGGGGCCGATGTAGACTGCGAATCCAGGTAGCTGGATCGTTGCCGCGTGCCTCCTCTGGGGTAGAGAATTCATTCCATGCAATAGGTATGTCCGTGCGTACACACGCCCGCGCGCGGGCGCGCCCATCAAGCACTAGGCCATCGAGCAGGCAGATAGGACTGCGTAGACCTTCTTCCTTGATCCAAGCGCAGAGATCATCGAAGGCTACTCCTTCCTCCATGGTGGGATACGGTTGCGTTAGCGGATGCCAGAACTTTGGATCGGCAAGATATGCGTTAGGATCAGACGGTCGTTTCGGCATGGGTCATCTCCATAGCTTCTTCATCTCCGCGAAAGCGCCTTGGCGCACGTGAAAGCCTTCAGTATTCATGTAAGCATCGCGTCGGGCGCGCGAGTGTCGTCGGAGGCGACGGGTGAACCCGTCGTAGAAATCAACGACGATCAGTCTATCCTTTCCTTCGTCTGGTCGCATGCCACGGCCCACCGCCTGTATCGAACGGTGCTCGGCCTTCCCACCACGGGCGGGTATCAGGCAAGAGATAGCAGGCACATCCACACCCTCGTCGAAGATAGATGTCGCTATCACAATAGGACGGTGACCCGTCGCCATGTCCATCAGGCCACGTTTTCGGTTAGCCATGCCGGATGTCCCATGGAGGAAGATTGAATCGACCAGTAGACGTTCCAAGTGTTCCCCGTGATCTAGGCGGTCGACCAGAATCAGAATCGTGTGGCCCAGCGCGCGCAGATCATCTGTGACCTCCTGGATCAACTTGTTGCGACGGCCGTTATCTACGATGCCATCCTGGTACTCTCCCCAAGCATGTCCACCGGCCTTCTCAGCCGTCCGACGATCCTTCAGCGCGACCTGCCAAGGCAACATCTGTGTCGCCTCTCTCTCGACTAGCTCGGCGGCAACGACAGGATCGATCTCATAGTCCAGGATGAAAATCTCTGGGCGTACCGCGTATCCGCCGTCGATCAGTTCGACGGCGGTCTCCTCATATACGACCGGGCCGGTCGCGCCGACCAGCTTCATCTCGGTGGCATCATCCTTGTCGGGCGTAGCACTGTAGCCATATCGATAGCGCGCCGGGATGGCGCTGGCCACGCGGAAGAACGTAGGCGCAGGTACATGATGGCATTCGTCGAAGTGAATAACATCGAACTCGGCTAGTAGCGCTTTCATGATGCGCGCGTGCTCGTTCGCCTCGGCGAGTCCATATTGAAATTCTGGTTCGCCTGCCACATCACGTCGGGTCGGCGCGCGTGGTCTGCCCTCCTTGGCCCAGACCTTTCGGCGTCTGGCTAGGTAGCCCTTTACGAAACGCTTCGGAGCGTTCAGTCGTGCGTAGACTGTTTGGAACATTGCTACGGTAATATCGGTGGGCTGCCAGGCAGAATTGCCAATCACGCCCACCACGGGCGTGTTCTTGGTGAGTTGAAGCCCTTTGACGTGGCGGTCGGCTATCTGCCGGACAAGCTCCCATCTGTGCGCCATCACAAGCGTTCGCCGGGCGAGCCTATGGGTGATCGCAATCATGACTTCGGTCTTGCCTGCGCCGGTGGCCATGTGCAATACGCCCGCCTCCTTTTCAATGGCTGCGGTGACTGCCGCTTCCTGGTAGGGCCGAAGGACAATCCTGGTCGTTAGCCTATCAAGCACGGGCTCGCGCCCGCGTGCGGGCGGGCGGGTGTCTACATGTCTGACGGCATGTCCAGCATGATACAAGTGACTTGCAACGAATCTCCAGAGCCCAGCAGGGAAGGTACTATCTGGCTTTAGCAGATGTGTCCAACCATCCCAACGTCCGTCCTTGAATGCCTTGGAAAATCGCCAACCGGCGGTGCGGTAGGACAGCAATGCATCGACCTCACGGTGGATGGCAGGGGGACAATTGGCCAGCCGAGCGGTCAACGAATCATGAAAGATCTTGACAGGAGGATTAGCGGGAGGCAATGAGAAACCCCACTAAGCTTGTATCGCGACCAACTTCTCGATGAGTGCCACCAGTACAGCGCGTTGCTTGGGTGTGACATGCGCGTCAATATTGATGGTCTCGGCATGTGTGGTCAACACTTTTCCATTGTCCAGAATGGCTTGACTTCCATGTGCGGTCAATCCTATGAGATTGCCTTCCTCATCGTAGGAAAAGTTGATTTGATGGACACAATATTTCGATTTGGTTAGGGGCATATACGTCCTCCAGTTTGGTGGCTACTCAGCAGGAGCTTCTGCTGGAGCCTCTGCAGAAGGCTGTTCCTGCGATTCGCTGTTGATGGATAGTCGGAGGGCGGTCGCCAATTTCAAGCGAAGCCCTTGGATCAAGGGCAATGCCTGCGCCAAACTATCTGGCGTGCCTTGCATCGGCAAATCACGCAAGGCCTGCACCAAGAACTGCAGTTCCTGAGGTAGAAATGATACCGACAATTCTGCAGGTCGTGTAGATTTCGTACCGAGCTGTGGGGGCCTTCTCTTAGATGTCATGACTACCTCCAGTTTTTACTATACGCTGCGCCTTGCACAGTGTCGCCGTCGCCAGGCTGCCGCCGAACGGTCCACATAATGTGCTCATGCGACTTGTCACTTTCAGGCTATTGCAAGAGCCCATAGGACTGAAGATCTGATATCAGCGTGCCCAGTACATCAGCAAGTTCCTCGACCGAGGTGGCGTCAGCATTATACGCACGGTCGGCGATTACATTCGTCGGCGTATATGCTGCTGCCAGCGGTGCGGGCGCAGTGCCGAAGAACCCAATGTTTGCGCCGTCATGGTTGAGGTCGCCATCCAAATCTAGCTGGCCGGTAATATTCAAGTCTCCGCCGATGTACGCCTCAAAACCAGCAGGAAACGCAACGTTCCCGACGTTGAGACGAGTACAGGTAAAGTCCCCATCGGTCACGTTGTTAGGGGCAGTGATTGCACCAATCCGCATGTAACCAGTCTGCACCATGTTGCTAGCATTGCGGATGCCGAAGTTGAGTGTGCTACCGCGCGTCAACGCCGAAATATCGATGCCTATGAGGTTGGTAATAGTGCCCGAAGGTGGATCGGCAATTTGGATGCCGCGCAACGTCGTAATGGTTGGCGTTCCGAACGCTGCAAAGAAACGGATTCCCCATACATTGGTTCCGGCCCACGCCCCTGCTGTTCTAATATCCATGCCGATGCCTGTAGTGATGGTTCCAACATCGCCAGACAATCCTAAATCCAGCCAAAGAGGAACCGCGTTAGTGATGGTTCCGGCAGCCGCACTGGCAACCAAGCGAAGTCCACGGGCATTGGTGACTGTCGTCCCCGCTACGCGCTGAATAACTTGTGCAAGCAATCCCTGCATTGACGCGACATTGAACGCGCCACTATCGTGATCGGCCTCTAGATATAGCCCAGTAACTGTGCCGAGGTAAGCGGCAGTGGGGCGCACATTGATCTCGAACTTCCCTGCTCGTTGTTCATCACCACCCAGACCAACTCCCGGATCAACGCTAGTGACGGTGTAGAACGTGTTGAAATCACCGGCACCCGGCGTGTAGGTGTCCAGAATTTGCACCAATCTAGCCTCAGCATCGAGGGCTGCATCGGGAACGAATAGGCGATCAACAGTCAGGTCTCCGGCCGTCACGTTGGTCGGTGTGCTGCCAGAGCCGATCCGCGCATATCCCAAGGCGAAGACTCCACCATCAGCATGTGTGAGGCGCAGGACTTCAGTCGCGGCGGCGACTCCGACGAGGATGCTGGCGTAACCAGTGCCGGTCGTGAAGCCAACTCGGTTCGTCCCGGATATCGGCTGGAGTACAAGGTGCGCGAGCGCGCCATAGTCAGACGGGCCAATAGTCAGAGCATCTGCAACCGAAGCCGAGTGGCTGACAGAGAATCCAATGGGTGCCGTAACCCGCACGCCAGCATCGGCGACGAGATCAAGGTATGCGTCGTCCAGCGATGCGATGTAGATTGCATCGTCTCGAAATTCAAGGTGCTTCGCAGCGTTGATCCGTAGCGCACCAGTCACATTGATGCAACGCCATAGTTCATCCTTGACTTCGGCACCGCCTATGCCGGTGAATCGGTACATCACCAAGTCAGGGTCTTGGTTGACCCCCGACTCAAGTTCGAAGGCATTTTTGATGCGTGTGTCCGCCGGAGCAGCGTCTGATCGACGGTACCAGTCAATCCCAGTAATGGAATCGTATCCAATCAAGTCGATACGGGCCACAGACCCCGCACCTGAATCTCGCGTGTCAATTACGGCCGTACCAGAGATACCAGACGGAGCACGAAAACGAGCAACTGCATCGTAACGAAATTCATCAGTCAATCCGCCTATGTACGACATCTTGGGCACTGATCCTATAGTAAGGCCAAGAGAATCCGTCGCCTGGTTGTATTCCCAATAATCGTTTGTGTCGAAGGTTATTCGCGGAGCACCAGCAACAACAGAGAGGCTAAAATTCGTGGCGTCTCCGACGAATGCGCGGACGAATGTCAGATCTCCAGCCGTCACGTTGGTTGGTGCAGCGGCGGAACCAATGCGCACATATCCTGCAATGGTTGGGTTGATCGTCCAGGCAGGATCGGTGCCGTCCGCGCGCAGGATACTGCCCAATGCGCCAATACCCAGCCGGACAAGCTGTGTGGCATCACGTGTTAGTATATCTCCTCTCGTGGTAAGTAGACCAGACATGCTTTGCCAAGCTCCGGTATTGAGATAGGAACGTCGATCTGCGATGGAAGTAATGTCTCCGCCTGCCGTCACCACGATTGCCAATGGGCTGCCGTCGAGAGGGAAGCCTGTGATGTTGGCCATCACAGTTCCATTGCTCGCGAGGAAAACGTAGTTGGTTGTGGCATCCGTCATGGCCAGTGTGCCCGCCGCGACGGTGTAGAATACTCCGTTGACCCATGCCTGGCTAGTTTCGAACGCAATAGTCAATCCGCCATCATCTGTGATGCGTAGCGAATTGCTGTGTTTAGAACCATAGAGAACGTGAGCTAGCGCTTCGACACCTGGGCCGGGCAGTGTTGGAGTGCCTTCTCCCGGATCGGTCGGAGTGATGACAACAAGGCTACTGCCGTCACTGATGCGGACTTGCGCCGCCCGCAAACGAGCAATCTCATCCAACGCCAGTTGGAGGCGATTCTCACTACGAAGATCGGGAGCACGACGCATGACTATTGCCTTAGCATCTCCAGCCCTTCCGAGCACAATTGATTTTTGGCAAATCCCGTGGCGGCAGCTATTCCAGAAGAGACATCTGTCCAATTTCCGGTTGCTGATGGGTCGACCATCTGGAGTACCGTGTCTGGTTCTGGATCATCTCCTTGGCCAGTATACAGAATGTCATTTACCGAATCCCAGGTCAGACCGTGCATATACGCAACCAAAGTCGCGTCGGTAAAGCTTTCCCAGGTGTTGCCATTATCTGGCGACCGCATAATTCCTCCCGTGGCGGCATGCAGCAGGTAGATATACATGCCCGCGCGGAACATCACACGTGGAGCCTCGTTGCCGGAAGAGGCGTGGAGGAGACGATTCGGCCAAGAGATTCCGTCATCATCGCTAGCATCAACGATGATCTGCTGTGCAGATCCATGTTCGTAGGCAACTAGCACTCGTCCGTTCTGTCCAATGATCAGGGCCATGTTAGTTTCTTCTGGCCGAGCATATGTTGCCCAGGCCGAGGATGTCCAAGTAGCCCCAACACCCACCGTGGCTTCAAGCGTGATGAGATGCACGCGTCGCGGCTCATTCCCAGCACTCCGATCCCAACCGCAGGCTACTACGCGATCTGGATTTTCTGGATCTACTTCGATACGGCGATACTTTCGATATTTGCCGTCACCACCAACCGTTGGGTCGTTATAGACTTCCGTCCAAGTGACACCATCATCTATGGAGCGATAGACGCGATGTGTCTGTCCGTCCCCTCCGGTACCAAGCGCATACATATCTCCATTCGACGCGCGCGCAATGTCTGCGCAAGCGACCACGCTAGTATTGCTCCATGTCACGCCCAGGTCAATACTCCGCTGAAGCGTTTGCCATGCACCCTCGTAGGTGCTGCCGGTGCTCCGCACGCGGAATAGAACATCACCCAGACCTGGGAAGTGATACAGATGTGTAGTACTATACGCCGTGGCATCTTCGCTCTGCTTAGTCCACGGGCCGGTGCCGTCGCGCAGCATCGTCGCGGTCTTGCCTGCCGTACTGTCATATATTGCAGCTAGCAACTTGAAGGATTGTGGCAGCCGATACTCGAGTGCTAGCTGATAGCCGATGGCTCCTGCGGGCCATATTGTACTCCAGGGCGCACCCTGTGGACGTAGGAAGTTCCAGGTCAGACCACCATCAATAGTCTTGGCGATACCTTCATCCATCGCAGAGAGGAAAACATCTTTCCATCCAACAATCCCAAGCAGATGATGTGGACGGTTGCCCGCCGTGCCCGGCAATACATCTGCGATTGGCCACCAGGCAACACCATCGATGGTCACGTAGAAGTTCTTGTTGTCGAGCACCGCACCGAACTTCTGTGATTGCAATCCGTTACTCTCAGCCCCAACACCGTCAGTGTTTACGCCGACCATGATGCCGTCGCCGTTCTGCCATGCCGCCTGTCCCACCGGATAGAATTGTTCGGCGTAGATATATGGATTGGATGGCGTTCCAGCTCCCGTCCGCTGGAATATCAATCCCAGATCGCCCGCCGTCGCGTTGGAGACTACTGCATCTATCACGGTATCATCCGCGTCGCGCGCGGCTGCGCCGACACCGTCGCCTTGCGTGATCTCGCTGTACCAGGCAGCACCTCCATCCGGCAGATAATTCCCACCGAACCAGGATTCCACTACATCGCCCTGCCCACCAAATATCCAGATTCGATTTACGCTAGGATCAGAAGCCAGCAGGCCGTTGATTGGACGTGGATCAGTCGGACCAGGATTGACATGCCCATTTCCATGCTTCAACCATTTGGTCGCATCGTTGAAGTTCGTCCAGACCTGCCAGGTATCTCCATAGTCACTGGAGAGGAGAACCCGGTCAGTGGTGGTTGCCCATATGACTCCACGCCGTGCGATGTCTGGCACTAGCGATGTGATGGCATCGCCATCTACATCTGTGTACTCTAGCGTAAGCGAAACCATCTCATCGACACTGCGGTATATCCGTCCATTGCTCGTGCCGAAGAGAATAATCACAGGTTCGTCCGGCGTGAATGGGTTAAACGTGGTGGCCGTTACCTTCGCGATACCAGACGGTGTGGCAATATCGTTCCAGGTCTGCGCGCCATCGAAGGTTGCCATACAGGTGTTGCCCGCCGCACAGGAGATGACCGGCACATAGACATCTGTATTATCTGTGCTGACAGTGATCGTCTGCGAGATGGAATCAGTCAGTCCGCCGTCTACCCCTTCGCAGCCATCGTCGGTCACCGTGAGTGTGATGGTCACCTCGGCGTCGACCGTGGGATCATAGGACACAGTGATTCGCTTCAAGTCTGCACCAGATTGATCCATCGCGCCACCGGCGTAATCGTCCGTCCAATGATAATCCACGATGCGCCCGCCCTGGTCGGCGGAGGTACTCGCATCCAATGTGATAACCGCGTGTAAGGCATTGCCAATTAGCTGTCGGTCGATGGCAACAGTGAAGTCCGCGCGCGGACTGACACAGCCCTGTGTGCCGCCCTGGTCGCCACCATAGAGACTCATGGACGTTGACGCACTCTTAGCGGAGAGAGAATGTCGATATCCACGCACCCACCAATTGCCAGTTTTACCTGTCACTGTTTGGTCATCGATTCCGACTGTGGCCGCGAGATCAACCTCTGGGTCAAACGGCGCGGCTACTTCGATAGAATCGAGGATGCGATGGAACTTATTGACCAGCCGAAGTGCCTCCGTGGCAGCCTTCGCGTCGTCTTGGATCAAGTCGTTCACGTAGGTCATGGCAAACAATTCTGGGTCGCCGTCTACAAGATCGTTGCTCCAAGTTGATGCAGTCTGTTCGACCTGCGTGTTAATCTGATTGCCTTCGGCGTCGGTCGAGATGATGACTGCACCGCGTACCGTGACACGCTTCTTGACCTGATCTTCATCCTCATCGTCCGCAATGTTCGTGATCCGGCCCGTGGCGAAGGCAGTGGTCTGCGCGGTGAATACATAATCTCCGGCGACCGCACTCCAGGTAGTACCGTTATATACCGCAGGCGCACCGCCTGCGTATCCGCCCGCCGCGACACGACCCATGGTGTAATAGTTCACGCCATCGACTGCACCAGACCGGCGTACCACAATGTGGTATGTTGTGCCTGCTGTAAGTTCGGCACCGGAGAGGATGCGGAGTATTACCTCTGTGTAGGTCAATGTGTTCAGCAGTTGGCCATTGTATTTATCACTACCACCAAGCAAGGTTGTGCCTGGCTTACCGCTCCCATCATCATCGTAGAGTTCGAAATAGAGGTTATCGGTCGGCGCGCCGACCTTCTTCATGAACAAACTGATGGTTGCGACTGCGCCGTCCACACTCGGCGTCCACGCCTGGCTCCGGCGCTGTCGTGCGGAGGCATCGCCCAGAGCATCGGCGGTATCGATTGCTCCACTGGTACTGAAGCTGTCGGTAGTCGTGGCGCTGCTGTCACTGCCTCCTATCACATAAGTTCGGAAGGCACGCTCGGCGGGCCATTCCAATAATGGGCGGATGCGTAGAAGTCCCGACCGAGTCTCGAATGCCCTATTCCCTCCGACGTCCACAATCTTGCGGATCATGTCGCTGATGTGCATCATGTCCATATAGGCGGTTCGGACGGTACCGAGCGTCCAGTTTCCGACCTCAGGATCGATGGCATATTGTTCGCCGAAGGCAGGGGTAAAGTTCACGCCATTGTCATCGAGAATATCTATGACGGCATCATCGGCGGCAATATTCAGAAATGCCTTGGCCGGACGTGTACGGAATGGTCTGGTCAGTTTGGCTGTCCGGCCCACGCAATCAATCACGTGCCCACGAACTGCATGACGACGACGTTTCACTTTGCCGGTGAAGATACGCGTCATCTCCCCATCGTAGCCTGCCATGACATGAACACGCATGTCGCGCTTCACCCAGGAGGGGACAGTCACAACAGACAATGAGCAAGTCGGCGGCAGCGAATCCAGGTCGAAAGTGATATCGATGCCGGTAAGGTTCCCTTCGACGGCGTCGCCTTCTTCGGTCAGCCCGGCAGCGAGAAGCTCGCCACCGATCCTGACCTCGACCTGGATTTTGCGGTCGAGTGCGAATACAGAATCAGCCAGTGCCACGCCTAACGCTCCATGATATCAATCGTGTATCGGTATCGTCCATCTGCTGGGTTGCCATCGCAGTCTGTCACGGCAATCTTTGGCTGTAGGGTCACGAACTTTGTGCGTATGATTCGTGCGGTAACTGATCTTCCCTCAGAATCTACCAGTGCGCCGACTGTGCCCGCAAGTTGCTTGGCTTGCAGAGTATCGCGGGTAGTAGCACTACAGGTACCAGTGATGGAACGCGTGCGACTCCTAAATCCCCAACTAGTCAAGACGGTCACGTTGGCCATGAGCGGTTCGTGTTCGATGAGACGTTCCTCTAAATTCCAGTCATCGGCGTTTCCCTTGCTTGGAGAATCTTCCCACGGGAAGGTGAAGTCATCGAAAGTCCATTGTGGCATGACGTATATCCTATGTCCTCGGCACTCCCGCGCCCAGGATTCCGAATCTTGGTTGGCTCAGCCCAGCGCGCGCTGCACCCTCATCAAGCTGCTCCTCGACGTCCTGAAGGATCGACCGGCGAAGCTCCGCCCAGTTGCCGAAGTTGGCGGCGACATTCACTGCGATGTTGAACAGATTGCTGCCGCCGGGCTGTGTACCTAGATCGCGTATGGCCTGGCGCATGTTCTCGTTTCGGACAACGTCTGTGCCGGTCGGCAGCCGAAGAAGCTCCGGCCCGCGCTCGCCGACCAGTGCCATGCCGCCAATGAAGTTCCGCACGCCCGACTGGAGTCCGGCCCAGTCCATGATGTCCCCGAAGCCTCCCTTCGCACCCTTGAGGAATCCCTTCACCGGCCCCGGCAGGAGATTGTATGCGTCCCGAAGCAACTGCTTGAACCATCCACTGAAGTCCACGAGCGCGAAGAACGCATCCTTAATACCTTGGCCAATTGCCGTGCCAACAGAGGCGAACAATCCAGGAATTCGTGGGATGATATCGGCGGTGAATTCTGAGGCCTTGTTCGTGAACTCCAGCGACCATTTCGGCACGTCAATGAGTGCGCCGAGAATCTCCTTCCAGTGGTCACCGATGAAGGCACCGATCTTGCCCGGTACCTCCGCGACGAACCCCGCAATGCCAGTGAGGAATCCACCGATCTCATCTCGCCACTTGATGATCGCCATCGGCACCGGGAACAAGGTGAATAGAATCTCCTTCCAGTGGTCACCGATGAAGGCACCGATCTTGCCCGGCACCTCCGCGACGAACCCTGCGATGCCTGTGAGGAAATTCCCGATCTCATCCCGCCACTTGATGATCGCCATCGGCACTGGGAACAGGACGAACAGAATCTCCTTCCAGTGGTCACCGATGAAGGCACCGATCTTGCCGGGAATCTCCGCGACGAACCCTGCGATGCCAGTGAGGAATCCACCAATCTGTTCATGGAACTTTATGATCATGAACGGGATTGGAAACAGTGCGATGACCAGCACACCGGCAACCCAGCCGAAGACTCGTCCGACATTCTCGGCTGTGAAATTCTGCTGGAACCATGCTGGTAGAGTCTGTGTAAAGAACTCCCGCAAGATATCGAACAGGCCAGTTAATCCGTCCCATATCTGATCGCGGTACTTGTAGATGAGGAAGGCAGCAATGAGTACAGCAGCGACAGCCAGGAAAATTGGGTTCGTCGCTATCGACATGGCCGTCGACATTGCGGCGGAAAGCATACCTGCGAAGCCTACGGCAAATCTGGTGACGGCAGTACGTACGACACCGCCTTGCAAGAGACTGCCCAGGCCAGTGCCAATCACTATACCTAGGCCTTGGAATGAGCCCTTCAGCGCACCTCGGAGTGCCGACCCTATTCCGACGCCCGCCTTCTCCGCGCCGGAGACCGGCTTCGTGCCGAAAGCTTCGGAGAGGTTGATCTTAAGCTTGGCCGTATCCGACCGGATGGCCGCTTGGAGCCCACGGGTAAAGCTCCACATCTTCGTCGCGGCGTCGCCGATCCCCTTCTTCAGCGCCGTCCAGCCTACGCCCGCCATCTTCAGTGCAAATTGGCCAGCGCCTATTACTCCTTGTGCGAGTGCACTGGATAGGTTCCACATGGCGCTAGCCGCCTTGCCGCCAAGAAGGGCCATGTCTATCAATACCTTCAGCCCGCCTGCGACGACAGATACAAACAGCAGGAATCCACCGGCGACCAGCGCGATGACCGATCCAACCGCACCGAAGGTTACGAGGAAACGGCTGAGTTTCGGATGCTCCTTCGTGAATTCGCGGATATGGAAGACGACGGTCTGTAGGCCATCGATCAGGTCGTTCAAGACCGGCATTAGCATATCGCCGATCTCGATCTTCAGCACTTCAATCATCGCGCCAAGGCGCTCGGCGTCGTGTCCAACAGTGCCCGCCATCTCGGAGAAAGCCTCCTGCGTCAGTCCAACTTCGGTGTTCGTGCGATGAAGGATTCCCGCGTAGGCGTCGCCCTGCGCGACAGCAGAACCAAGCACATCGGTCAGGGCGCGGACATTCGGGAACAGAATGGCAAGCTGATCGACTTCTCCGCCCGTGAGTGCTATCAGATCATTGAGTGTGGCTAGCAGGCCACGTTCCTTGATGCTCCGACGTACATCCTCAAAGGACAGGCCAAGTCTGGCGAGAAGTTCTTCTGCCTCGCCGGATGGTTTGAGCAATTGCGTCAGCGTTGCCTTGAGTGCGGTCGCGGCGGAATCTGCATCCATGCCGACACGAGTCATGACCGCCATGTTCGCCGCGACTTCTTCGAAGGAGAGTCCCATCGCGCTGGCAATAGGCAATACCCGTCCAATGGAACCAGCGAATGCTTCTGGTGGCATCTTGCCTTCTTTGACTGCGCTGATGAAGATGTCAGTCGCGCGTTCAGCACTCAGAACATTTTCGCCGTAAGCATTGACTGCCGAGGAGACACCATCCACGACTACAGAGACATCTCCCAGTCCGGCTGCTGCCGCCAAGGACGAGGCATCGAGAATGCGCAATGCCTTGTCAGTATCTCCGACTGCTGAGACGGCATAGTAAAATGCATCCGCCAGGGCATTCGGGCCAATGCCTCGGCTCGGTGCGATTAATTTGAGATGCTCGGCGACCTTATCGACCTCTTCACGCGTCAGGGAAGTAAGGCCAACTGTACGCGCCAAGGTCTTCTCGAATTCCAGGGAGGATTTGGCGGCAGAACCAAATGCTGCAACGCCCGCTCCGCCAATGAGGGCAAGTTGAATTCCGGCTGCCCTAGCAGTACTCTCTATGCCGCCCAGTGCATGGGATAGGCCTTGTGCGCCACGGGCCGCGCTGGAAATGACACCTGTCGCCTGCGCCATGCCGGAGCGGAGTGCGGCAAGGTCAGTGATGATCCGAACGACAATGTCTCTACTGCTAGCCATTATGTCACTGCAGTTATGCTATCTGCCCGCGTCTAATCTGTATTAGCAATCCTCCACGCAGCGGCGCGAGCACGATCTGCAAGGGAACTTCGGTACTACTTGGTCATTATCCTACTCCACTGGTTCTATCCCTTCTCCCGCTTCCGGCTTGACCTTGATGACTCGGATCGGCAGGGGACGTCCCATCGGAGTCCGCGCGGTGGCGGTATCCTCCAGGCGTGGGATGGACGCGGGCACATGCCAGCCGCCTCCTGCATCCTCATCAGATAGCAACTCCCGTATCCGCTCTAGATATTCCGCGCCTTCCTTCGGAGAGAGCGCGAACATCCCAGCGGCGGCTATCTGCGCTTGCCACACCATCTCCGCCCGCTCCCGCTTGTTCTTGTGCCGGAGCAGAAGCATGACTTGTGGCACGGTCAGGTCGAGCACATAGTCGATGGGCCACCCATAGGCGGCGACCATCGCCTCGACTAGCTGGCCGATTCCACCTCGTTGGTCGGCGCTGCCGTGGCCTGCGCTACCGTCTGACGGAACAGCGCGGCCACCTCCGTGAAATCCCGCATTAGCTGCGGGATATCGTTCTGCGTGATGAAGGTCTTGATGGCCTTCACCGCGTCGGTCAGCGTGGCTTCCTCCGCGAGGAAATCCTCGGCTTCCGGCTCGCGCAGAATGATGGCGAGCAGCTTGGGCAACGCTTCCGGCAGTAGCCGTACCGCGCGCAGTAAGATGGGGAAGAGCTTGTCCACATCTACACTCGACGGGTCATCGATGTCAACCTCTCCGATCTGCTGGAACAGATCGAAGCTGCCGGTATCGGCAACTGTGGTCGCCAGTACATCCAGGAACCTGGCTGTGCCCCGCAGCCCCAGTGGGCGCTGTGTGAATTCGCGACCACCGATCTGAATGAGCACGCTGGTCGGATCTAATACCTCTAGGTCGCTTACCATATCTTCACCTCTCCTCGGCAGGAAGCTTGAAGCCCGCCTGCGCGAAGCAGACGGGAACGTCCTGCGTTGCTAATGGCACCCATCATCAGGATGCTCCTCCTGTCAGTTTGGGGTAGGGCGACCTCCACTGGTGGGGGTCGATTTTTGGAGGTGACGAGCGCAATAGCGCGGGTGGTCGCCTCCACCCCAGGGATCATCTATTTCTGTCGCATTCGCCGCTTCTTGGGCTGGGTTGACGGCACCGGCCCATGGGCCGGTTCTGCGGCTACGGGCCGCGTGTGGCCCGCTGTGGCCGCGCCATGGGCGGATTCTGGGCTATCCGGCCTCTCGCCCCATCGCCGGAGGGCATCGCTGGTATCCGCGCTGTCCTCGCGGGCTGCCGCTTCCTCGTCATGGGCGGCATCCTGGTGGGCCTTCACGATCCGGCCCAGGGCCAAGTCCCATGCCCTGCCTGATGCTTCCGACCTGGGCAGTGTATTCTGCGCCTCGACCACGACCAGTTGTTCTGTCGTGATCCGTAGCTCAGCCGCCATTTCGTCCGCGCTGATGGCCAATGCATCACGTTGCCGTACCCTGCGTGGGATGAATAGCTCGGCCAATCCTTAGTCCTTTGCTAACGGGCGGTCGGCTTACGTGCCGGACGCGCCCTGCTCGATGACAAGCTGTCCAAGCTGGTCGCCGTCGTCGCGGGTCGGATCAGAGATGCCGACCCAGGTACACTTCATCAGCGTCTCGCCTGTACGAGTGAACCGCATGGCAGCCGCCTCGGACTGGTACGCCTGGTACAGCATCACAGTCGTGTATAGCGTCTCAGCGACGCAGTTCGGGATCTCGGACACCAGCAAGATACTGCGAGGGCAGACCGTGATGTTGTTCGAGCCGAACGTGATCAACTGTCCCGCGCCCTGGTCGACTGCCTGCTGCAGGTAGGTCATGACGTTGGCGAAGGAGAACTCCTTCATGGTGAACTCCAGCCTGGCCCGCTCGGCCTGCGCGAAGGTCGCCACCGGCGACAGCACCTGGTCAGCCATCACCTCGAAGTACTCGACCTCGTAGGTGAAGACCGCCTCGCCGTCCGTCAGCCCCAGCTCGGTGCCCGTGGTGGGCACACCCGCAGTCAGTTCCAACGCGGCACCAGTGGCGGGAGCGGTGACGTCGATATAGAATCGGCCTGGGCCAACCTTAATTTTGGAAGCATCAAGCGACATTTCTGTTCCTCCTACGCTACACCACGTCGGTTCAAGACGTTGATGCGCGATTTGTAGTCTGCGCGCAGTGCCTTTTGTTCGGGCGTCAGACGGTATCCCGTCCGTGCTGTGGCTTCTGTTGCCTCGATTACTAGCTTGGCCTGTGCCTGCTTCTGGATCAACCACGGGCGAATCTTCTTCAGAAATTCGACCGCTGCTTGCCCACTAATCATCCATGTCTGGAGTCCCCTCCAGTTCGGGTGGGCACCGCGAACTCCCTTGCCAACGGGCTGCTCATATATCGCTCCGCCGAATCGCTCTTCCAGCCAGGCTGGAATTGCGGAGTTCGTGTTGCCTAGCGAGACCATCGCATGCGGGTTCCGTCCGATGTAACCGATGGTGCCATCGCAGTCAATAGCTCCGGCAGCATATGCCAGATCACGCATCCCTATTCCTCCTTCGTGGTGGCTCCACGCCGACTGCGGCGACGCAATGTCGGGGTGGGGAGCCTGTTCTGCCAGATGGCATCCGGCGCAATCTTTGGCCTCTCCACCTGCCAGTTTTCTGGATCGCTGCCAGTCACGGTCTCAATGTCCGAGGCGGGAATGCGCAAGGTTGTATGGCGGCGGAACCAATAGGACTCTGTCCTGCCCCTGGCCCGTCGTCGGCCAGACCGCCCGATATACGTGACCTTCACAGTATCCATCGCTACTCCCAGTCTGCCATCCTTAGCGGACAGGGGCAACACCTGCTCCATCTGGCCCTATGCAAGCTCATCCTGATCGGCGTACATGATCGCATATGTGGCGATGACGTGCCAGAGCTTCTGCTCTGACTCGAACTGCTTGGTGTATGACGCGTAGTTGAGCAGCATCACCAGCAGCTGATTATCAATGTCATGAAGTGCTTGAGCATGCCCGTCCAGGACGACCTTGAGGCGGTCATGGACAGCATCGGCTCCTGCGCTATCAGACTCTCGCGCCCAGCAGTGGAAGTCAATTTCGCCGCGCCGAATGGCCGTAGTCTGGTCGCTGCCATCCCCTTCGTCAGCAGCCTTGTTATATGTGATCCATCTTATGCTTGTGTTGGCTGCAGCTACATGCTCTTGCACAGCGGTTTGGAAAATCCGCGTATCTCCAGGCACAGCACCGAGCAGCCAAGCCAGATCGCCGCTCGCGCCCGCGTCTGCCTCCAGTCGTACTTTGATCGCCCGGTACAATCTATGCATCGGTGGGTACTCCACGCTGATTGAGAAATCGTGATGCCAAGTAATATCCTCGACGAAGTGCCTTGATCTCCGGTGTTATTCTCCGCCACGGGGATGGAGTACGTTGTGCCCAGGCTTCTCGCGTTAGCCAGGAGGCCTGCTGCTTGATAATGAGTATCGGGGAGACGCGATGAAGAATAGCATCTGCGGCATATCCAGTGACAGACCACGACCAAGTCTTCTTCCATCGCCTAATAGGATTTGGGCGAGGTCGGATGCACCCACCAAATCTATCCGTGAGCCAATCCAGCATAGATCGATGACTATTGACTATGGTCACTGTGATGCCTATGGAACCGCCAGTGAACAATTCGACTGCGACACATCCTTCGCCGTCTATCATGCCTGCGAGGTACGCCCAATCTTCTGCCGTTGGATATCGCATTTATCCGACCTCCGGTAGAAGGATGGCCCACATCTTCACGGCAGTTGCATCGCTGACGTTGATCTCAACCAATCCAGCGGCAGTATTGAATAAGCTGGCAGGTAGCGGGCCAATTACATATAGCGTATTGGCCGCGACCGCCCAGGCAATATCTTCGCTGCGCCCGTGGGAGCATTCGACCGAGCGGACTATGCCGCTCTTGGCACCCGCCCCATTCTCGACGAAAATCAGCAGCTTGCCATCGTTATCATTGGTGAACTGGTTGTCGTTTGCAGCGGCGACTGGCGTAGTCTTGGCGACTGCTGTGACGGCAGCACCAGGGGCGGCCTGAACCGTGATTTGTAGATCGGCCATCTAATCCTCCTCCTCCGCCTCGCACAGGCAGTTGGGGTATACGCAGGTGCTCGTGCGCGCGGGTGCGCCCTTGTGTGGGCGCTTGCGCGCGGGTACGCGCGCGACGTCCGTGGTCTTGACGGGCCGCCCGTCTATCTCACGATGGGCCGGTGCAAGTTTCGTGGCCATGGTTCATGCTCTCCTATCGCTAGGCATGTGTCAGTGCCCTAGTTAGGCCGCGCACGATAGTATCCTCGATGAATCTTTCATTCTGCGTAAGTGCATCGGTTAGATAGGGGCGTGCCGTCATGCGCGGGCCGGTGCCGTCATGAACACGTCGCGCATATAGCAGCCAAGAACCCACCTCCACTACTAGTGTATCTCCTGCCTCACCTACGACCTCCCCAGATTTCTTCCCGCCCAAATCCGAGGTCTTCGCTCGTTCAGGATCGTCGCTATGACTTTCTTTCGGAGGGGCGGTATGCACCGAGCGCCGGAGCGTGCCAGTACGTCGGTAGCCACGTTCCGGTTGAGAGTAGACCATCCGCGTCAGGTTCTGCTTGGCTGACCGTTCCACGCTGAAGCCCGCCATGGCCACGGCCTGCTTGAGTTCATGCCTGGTCTCCGGCCCCCTTCCTATGTTGTCTAGCATCCGCCGTACCGCGCTAATGTCCCACAGTACTGTTGCCATTACTGGTACCTTTTCGCGTCGATTATTAGATGGTGCGCCCGGCCCGCTTCATCGAGCACTCCCTCTGCCGTCCAAGTCGTGGTCGTTCCCTTCAGAGTGATATCGATGAAGTCGTTCACCTGCACGTCGACACCATGCCGAAACCAGATGCGACATGTATTCACGTTCACCTGACCAGAGAGCATGAAATCCTGTGGCGCGCGAGTGGCCTGAAGTGTGCAGCGAATATCCTCCGCAATTACCACAGGTAGCCCAGCGGCTACAGCGTCGCCTGCATCGCTAATGTCCTTGGCAATACGCCGGATGGTTGCGCGTGCGTTCAGGCCGAAGATGGCTACTGCACTCCTCGTATCGTTCGCCAGTTCCATTCTGCGGACTGCACCCAGTCATCCCGTAGACATTCCTCGGCAATGGTCGCGCATGCGCATGCGCCTACAAAGGAGGCGAAGGCGTGCCGGTAGCGGTGCAAGTCGAGACTGCGCTGTACCTTGCGGGCCTCAATCAGCGTGGCTGCCGCGAAGATCAATCCGATGAACGGTTGCCACATGATTACACTCCCTGTACGCGAATCTTCCTGTATTTCTGCAGGATGGCTTTGGCCGCATCCGGCACGAACGGCATGCCCGCTGAGGAGGCGTCGCCACCGATGCTGATGGAGTAGCTCCCAATGACTGCCTGACGCAGGCCGGTCATGCCTTCGGCGCGCAGTCCTTGCTGACCAATCAGGTGGGCTGCCGTAAGCCAGACTGCCGTTGCCACATCAGAAGGAACAGACGTCTGGTAGATACTGATGGCGGTACCAATTGCGTGGGCAGTATTATTGCCGCATCGCAATACGGTAATGGTGTTCGGAACAGCGGCATCATCTACATCCTCGACCAGAGCATCTTCGGTACCAATGTGGATCAGGTCGTCTACAGCAAATGGCGAAGCATCGGAGACATCCCAGGTCTCAGAGCCGATGGTTGAGGTGGATACCTGCACGACCGCCTCTTGCAATGTAACTGCTACAGGCGGCGCGCCATCGGACATTGCGGCCACGGGCGTACCATACCCTGCAATATATGTTGCTCCGGCAACTATCTGCCGAAGTCCAGTGCCGATAAGTGCAGGAATGATGCTGATCTGCGGCTGCAGCGCGAAGGAGGTTAGCGCAATATAGTCCTCTCGCGGGTGATGGAACAATGATCCTGCTTCGAAGATCGCCACAGACATTGCTGTGAAGTACAGCCGAAGCTCGATGGCGAATAGAATGGGCCGATTCACTGGATACACACGATGAGAATTCATGTACCATACGAGCCGTTCGTCGCTGTACTTAGTCAGCGTGAAAGTATCATTGACGTATGAATCCACCATCCGACTGGCAGCAGCAAGTAGCTCATCCAACTGAGCATCACTCCAGTCAGTCAGATCAAGTCCGTTCGCTTCGAGGGAACGGAATTGCTCCGTGGTCAGATACTGCGTACCGAGTATGGTGGTCATGGTTTACCTTCTCCCCGCTCCATTCTACCTATTCGTACCGCCAGAAGTCAGGGCAGCCCCACCCCGCATTGTGGGGCAGGGCTGTACCCTTCAGCCGGAGGAAGTGAGAGAGGTGAAATCCGCTTCCTGGTTGTCCGTTCGGTTAGGAGACCGGCGCGTCCGGCCCACCCCAATCGACGTGGGCAGGGTCATAGGTCGTGCTGTATCCAGGGGCGGTACCACCTGCATAGGCGGTGCACTCGGCGACCACCTTGTTGGCATGTGCCGAGATGACCTGGATCAGCCACTTGGTATTCGCACCGACGTTAGCGAACAGCGCGCGCGCCGCAATACGGGCTGCCGAATCGTCGACGTTCGGTGCGGTCTCGCCGCCACCCTTGTCGCCTGTGTTCAGGTCATGGATGAGCTTGACGAACTCCGCGAAGATGGCAATGACCGCCGCGCGGGAGTCGTCGGCGAGACCGGCCTGTTCGGTATTCACCGCGTCACCGTAGGTGGTCGCGGCGGCGGCGAAGGCAGTCAGGACTGCATCGATGGTGGTGTCTGGCATGATGGTTCTCCTTCAGCCGAATGGGGCGGGCCGTTGCCAGCCCCATTCGTATGGCGGCTAGGTTAATGCGTCCTCGGCTTACGTGCCGGTGTCGAGTTCGGACACCAAGATTTGAGCCTTGGCGCAGAAGCTCGGTGCGGCGACCTCCAGCCCGATCATCGAGAAGGCGATGAACTGGCGGGTGAGCGCGCCGCTGACAGCGGTCGGAAGCTCGATGACCGTGATGCCTGGGCTGCCGAGGTAGACGTAACTCACGTGGCTCGTGTCCAGGGCGTAGACGTCGACGACGAGGCTGCCACTACCCTCATCGTAACCCGCTGTTGGCCCGAAGAACCGACCTGGCACACCGACGAGACCCAGCGGGCCTACCGGCGTATTGAGTCGGTCGACCATCAGGCCAGGCGCGACCTCCACCTGCGGGGCGTTCACACGCCACGCAGCGACCTGCTGGTTCTCCAGGTTGTCCTTGACGCGGTAGTCAAGCAGGGCCAGGGTGGGGTTTCCACCGTTGTCGCCCGCCTCGCGCACTGCGTGGCGGATGACGTTCAGGAACGGTTCGCCCGACAACTGGAGCACCTTGTTCGCCTCCAGCACGCGCCGGAAGCCGTCGAAGCCGAGTGCGTCGTACGGGCCATCGACCGTCGAGTCCGTGCCTGCGGGCACCTGGTAGTTGCCCTTGAGCGTGGTCTCTTGGATCAGGCGGATGATCGAGGTCACCGCATTCTCCAGCTCGTCCTGCCCCAAGTTGAAGTTCATCCCACCGGCGTCGACCGCCGCTTGGGCCTTCAGCGAGACTGCACGCTCGGAGCCGATAATGGCGATTGGCGTGGTGGCCTGGACGTAGGTGCTGGTGTGCGACGGCACGACCTGGGTCTCGCCGATGAAGGCGGCGTCTCCAGGTGTGGTCGCCTGCTGGTATGCGTGGACGAGGCCGTTGGAAGGCTTCTGCCCAATAGCATCATACGCAGGGAAGGCCTTCACGAACAGGGCGTGAATCATTGGCTCCAGGTCTTGGCGGATCAGCGCACCGGCTCCGGCGGAGTCGAGCAGCTTCTGCACTAGACGTGGGGCGTCGGCGGCCTTGCTTACGTCGATCAAGCGCTCGATGGCGGTCGAGTAGCGGTCGAATACGATGCCTGCGCCTTGCTTCGCGCCTTCGATGGCCTGGACTGCTATGGCCTTGTAGATGTCACGCGGCTGCCAGGCCGAGAACTTCACCTGGAGGTCTTCCCGTGCCTCCTGGGTCAGCGTCACTGGCCCCTCGGACCGGACGTCGTCAGCGTTCGGGTCACCGCCAGCCGGAGGCTGAGACAGCTTGTCAAACTGCTCCCGCATTTCCTTCAGGCGAGCCTTGATTTCACTTGTGGTAGCCATGTTTGTTTCTCCTCGTTACTCGCCCGGCCTATCGTCCCCGTACCTGCGCGAGCTTGCGCCGGACAGAAGGTTCGAGCCAGGGGTACTTCTCGTTCAGGTCGGCGACGACATCATCATCGGATGTCCCATCGATCTTGCGTTCCAGAGGCATGTCGAGCAGTTCATCAATCAACTGCCTTGCCTCATTGAGCCGGTCTTGACCCGCCGTGGTCACTTCGGTGAGACGTGCCTGAAGTGCGTCGACCTGTGTTGCGATCTCATTCACATCCTCGCTAGACACAGCATCCGGGTCAAGGGATGTTCCTTCGGCGAGCGCATTGCGGACGACGTCCACGAAGCTCATACCTGCGAATGGATTCTCATTCTCCGGCTTGTCCGAGTCGGATACTAACGCCACCGCTTCCGCGAAGCTGGATTGTGCCAAGGCGGTGAATTCGCCCAGCGTCTTGGTGGCCTTGGCATTTCGCTCATCGACCGACAAGTCGTCGGCAGCGATCAGGCTGCACAGGACATCGCACAGTGCATAGGTCAGATTCCAGAGGTATCGCATATACCCGGTCTCCGCCAGCTCACCCAGCAGCGAGTAATCGAGAATCACATCCGGCGTGGCATCCTTGTCACCCTCGTCGCCGGTGTCGTCGGTGTCGTCATCAGCATCGCCCGCATCATTGACGTCACCGTTATCCGTGTCGTCGTCACCAGTGTGGTCATCACCGTTATCAGTGTCGTCATCACCAGTTTCGTCGTCACCAGCATCGCCCGCGTCGTCCGCGTCGCCGTCACCAGTGTCACCGTCGTCGTCACCGTCACCCGCAATAGATGTGGCGTCATCGAGAATGATTCCGTCCTGGACTTCGAGCCAGGTTTCCCCGTCGTCGAAACTCAGCGCGGCGACATTATCGTCGAGAATGCCTTCCACTGGGAGTTCAATCTCTTCGGGAACGTCGGCGTCGGTGCGGATGATCAGTATGTGTTCTGGCATAACCGTACTCCCATCATCGCAAGGGTCACCATCCTTGGCAACACCTGCTCCATCCGGTGCAAGGTCGATGTGCAAGGCCTTGGCGGCTCGCTTTTCCTCCGGCAGCCAGACGAAGTCTTTCTCGTCTCGCTCCCAAGGAGCTTTCTCATCGAATTGTGCGTAGTGCTTTTCCACATGCGCCTTGCATCCTGCCATTTCTCCTTCGGGTATCATCATCCCGCCACGTCCACCAGACATGACGACCGCGAGCGCGGCGACGCCTCGGAAGACAGTATGTGGATTATCGTCGATGATGTCGTGATGTGGGCCGCCATAGGCACCGAAATCTTCGACGTTGTCTGAGTCGTATCGGACGAACATGCGGCGATACTTCGGCCAAGAGATATTCTCTTTGTCCGGCCCACCAGCCCAGGAGCGCGCGCGCTTGATCGCGGCGCTGGCATTCCAGGCACGTTCGCGTGGGGCAATCGGGGTGCCGCTGTATGGCACCACCGCCTTGTTGATGTTCGGTGTCATGTGCTTCTCCTCAGCCTCTTTACAGTGCTCCTCCGTCCGGCGGCGAAGCTCTGCACAGTATGCATCTGGATCGTCGGCATCTTGGTGTGCTGCGATGCAGGCGGCATGATTGGGATATTCGCAGTTACCGCCGAAGGGCATAGTGACCTACCCCTGCACTAAGGTATCCAGCCGAAAGTGCTTGCTGTCCTCCTTCATATCATCCATGGGACATTCAGCACCCATCTCGGACGCCATGTCATGGATGGCCTGGACACGCTTCTGGTCGGCGTCGCTATTCCGGCGGCCCTCCTTGGTGGCGGGCATATGCATGGTGTCAGCCACCGCCACGTCCTTCAAGTAGGTGCGGCAGCCCATCTCGTCGCAGTCGAACAGCAGCGCGCCACGCTGGACGAGGCTCTTGATGGCCTGCTGTACCCAACTACGCCTGTTACTAGGGATGCCCACGACCGATGCTTCGAGTGGCAGTGAACGCTTCAGCGCCACGACCGTCCGGCCCAGATGGGTCTCCTCCTCCATTTTGTCGTAGTCAAGTACGAGCACACCGACCGAGACCCCAAGCTGGAATCCATCGCGGATCATACCATAGGTCTTGTCAGCGGCCTCGTTGTGGTTGGTCACGCGGATCGCCATATCCAGGTCGAGGTACTCGCCACGCTCGACTAGAGCGCAGCGAACCACCTGACCGAAGATGTCCATCGGCACCGCGTACTTGTGGTTGAGGAAGATCGTCAGGCCGGTGAAGCCCCGCGCCATATCTGTCAGCGCCTCCTTGGTGAAGCGGTCAGAATCCAGGTCGAGCGAGGTACTGGAGGCTGTGGCCACGACTACGCGGTCGCCCTCCCGCACTGTGACGTCCTTGAGGAATTCTGAGTCTGGCCCTACCGCCTTCAGCGCTTGGCTGATGACGACGAAGTCTGGCTCCGGCCACTGCTCACCTGGGATAATAATTCGATCAGTCATGATGCTATTCCAAGTCTGCTGCACACGAGCGCGCGTGGCAACGGCTACTCCTTCTTCTCCTTGCGGGCGCGTAGCTCGGCGAAGGTGGGAAGCAAGATCCTTGCTAGGACGCCGGATACGATGCGTGGCATGCTACATCTCCTCCAAGACCATCCAGATTTGATTGCCGCTGTGGTATACTGGCCCGACACGGAAGGTGCCTGCGACAAGATGTTCCATTTGGTCACTATAGCTGGGCATGACTAGTTCATGGATGTCGAAGCCACGAATATTGCGCGCATCAATCATGACAGAGACACTATCTCCTGGCGCGATGGCAAATATTTCTGCCTGCTCCCGCGCGGAGCTGAAAGATGAAAGTGGCAGCGTAAATTCCCTTCCAGACAGTTTTAGCATTGCCTCTGCATCGGATTTCGAGACGTACATTCCGCGATAGAGATGATCAACACGTGACGCTTTGTTGACCTCTGTTAGAAGTTGTGATGCCCGACTCAAATCGCGGGTATCTAACGGAAGATTTGGATTCATCAGCAGTTTTGCGGACGCTGCTTGTATCGGGTGTGAATTCTTTATGCTGTGCGACCAAGACTTACAGATAGTGCGAAGCTCCTCTCCACCCGTCCATGCACATTCCGGCCCTTCCTCCTCTCCGGCTGCCGCACGCTTTAGGCCAGATGAAATGATCGCAGCGAGGCTACCCGCACCCAACTCGTCCACCCCAGTCGGCAGGAATTACTGGGATCAGGGCGCACCGACAATTGGGATGCGCAGGAGGATAGTCATCCCCGGAGCCAAACTCAGTAGTGACCGCGCCCTGCGATTCGTTCGCGTCACAGACATCACAGACACGGTCATCGCCGGTTGTAATCCATTCCTGTGCCTCGATACCGTTACGGGAATAGGCATCACGTGTAGCCCGACTCATTGCCCGGTTGATTTCGGTGTTAGCGATGGTACGCGCCCGGCCCGAAGACAACTCTGGCCATGTCGACCGTAGAGTCGTAGTCATGTCACGGGCGATATGATCCACGCCTGCACCCTGCATTGCGCCCTGGACTAGGATGTCGGTGAGCAGCGAATGTGTGGTCGCCGAGATACCCTCAACCGTGCCATAGGCAAGGCTCTCAAGTTCCTCAATCGTAGCGGCATCAAGCAGTTCGAAGGAGGTGGCTACACCGATTTGCTCTAGTGCGATTTGCCCGCCAGTATTGTATGCCGCAAGTCCATGCTGATCAAGTAGCTGGGTGAACAGCCCCTGTAACTCTTGGCCCGCCGCTGTCTGATCAAATGCCGCCATCTCGGCGATTAGGCGGGCGCGCATAGGATCGGCTTTCGTTGCAAGTCCCTTGGCTGCAGGCGTGAGTTGCACAGCTAGGGCCGCCCAGTCGCGGAGCGGGGCCGTGGCGGCATACTGTCGGAACCAGCGGCCCACACGAATGGCCAAATCGGTCTCCAGGCGCGACAACGCGGGGCTACGCGGGCCGGAACCCTTGGTTACGTCGGTTGGGGCCGAGAGCCTCGCCTGGCCCAACGCTGCGGCTTCACCGGCGGAGAGGTAGATCGGACGTCCATCTAGGCCTAGCAGTGCTCGTTCCTGTCCTTCGGACATCGGAATGGGTGTACCGTCCGGCCCCAAGACCGCAGGGTTCTTGCCGCCCACGAAGGAATCGAGCGGTACCGGCCCCAGATTGGTTGGGATGAGAATTTGGTCGCCTCCTTCAATAGGATCAAGGTTCAACTCCGCGCGGGCTTCGTTGATCGTCCAGATTGGAAGCTCGTTCAGGTAGGTCTTGATGTCCTCACGAATCTCGCGGCGGCTGCGGCCCGTGGCGACCCGGTAGTTGAAATGCAGATTGCCGAGGTTGGCCTCATTGAATTGCCGGAAGATGTGGAGCGCACGCGGGTCGCGTGGATTGAGCATGGACAAGGCAATCGCCTTGCGGTAGGTGGCCATGTCCCATTCCCCGCTGTAGAGCATCTTCTTGGCGGCGACGCGAACGAAGCTACCAACGACTTCTCGGTTGAGGTATTCCTCGACCAGGAGCATCAGCGGGCGCAGTCCACGGTCTTCGCTGATCTCCTGCTGTACCTCCGCGACGCTCCGGTTCATCCCGCCGGTGATGCCTAGATCTTGTGTGGCACAGCCGAAGACCGCTGCGATCTTACGCACGAGATATTCCTGCCACTGCATGAACTGCATCTCGCGATTGTTCTGGCCGAAGCCCAGCCACTGGACGGTCTTGGCTCCGCCCATGATGGCGGTCGCCGACCGGCCCGCCACCTCCGCTTCATAGTATGCGCGAAAGGCATCGACCTGATCGGGTTGTACGTCCTCGCCGAGGTTGAGCACACCCGCTGGTGCGGCGCGGGTGACTAGGCCACGGTTGTACTCGGCGGCCTGCAGATCGGCCTCGACGGTGTGCTGCAAGATCTCCAGCGTGGACAAGCCTATCACACGATGACTTGCTGGGCGGGTCATCATGTAGATCAGATCTTCGTTAGAGAGTCCACGTGCCCATTGTCCGCCAGGGAACCAGTGGTAGCGTGGTGCGTTAGGATCGGAGCCGTCCCAGGTCGGGTCGACACGAATTGCCGCGCCGTCGACGGTGAACAGTTGCACCGGCACGCCACGTACATTGCGGACGATCTCCAGACATCCGGCATCGAGCACCAACAGGTCTTCAATAGCGGGCTCGATCAACGTGCGGAAGGAATCCCCACGCGGGTTCGGCAACATGAACAGGTTCAACACCTGTGCCTGCATCTCAGGACTGAATTCCTGTCGGGTATCGATAGGCACGATGTCCCAATCGTTGCTGGAGACCTGACTCCGCCGGAGGTCGATAGCTGTCCTGATCCATTCGTTATTCCTGGCCCAGGCACGCAGCATATCAGCATTGGTCTTGCCTACGGGCCGCTTGGAAACAAAGCCTGCGACAGCCGGTCGGGCTTTCTGGTCTGGGGCCTTTGGAGCTTTCAACGCTCCGAAGAAGGCGGCAAACGCATCACGCAGACTCATTCAGTCTCCTTGCTAGCCGGTGAAGCCGATCCGTGCTTCATATGCGTAGGAAGGTGCGGTCGCGCCGGTCACAATAGTCTTGATCCTGACGGCGGCACCCAGTGGCACGTCCTGACTGGTGTTATCTGCGATACCTCCGTCAGTCGGAGTGATCACCGCGACTCCAGCAGCCTTCGGCCCGATGCCGATTAGTCGATTGGCTGAAGTGATGGGTTCGTCGCCGTTGTCGAAATGGACGTTGGCCACGTCTATCCATTGGCCGTTCAGATGGGTCTGGATGTAGAAGTCGACCTCATCATCCGCATCGGCCATGACCAATGCGGTCACGCGCAGATCGATGATGGCGGAAACGAAGTCCTTGCACTTGACGACCGGCCCGTCCTCGCCTGCTGTCAGATCGCCGGAGGGTGAGCGCAGTACAATGCCGCGCGCGCTTGGGAATTCGACACGCATGATAATGCTCCTTCTGGTCTACGCCATTCAAGGCTGATGATACTGATATTGGCAACCCATTCAGCTTCCTACCGCCAGAATCTGCGGCGCTGTTGTGCCGCGCGGCCATGCGCGTACTGACCCATGTAGAGATAGTAGTCGCGCTGGCCTCCACCGATTGATGGCACTTCAAGTACGGCCCAGGAGACCTGTGCTATTCGGTCGAACACCGGCACCTCCATCTCGGCCCAAGCGACCTGTGCCTGTCGCGGAGCCGCCGGAATCTCGAATTCGCTCCAGGAAACCAATCCACGCCGAGGAGCCAGCGGCATCTCAATCTCGGCCCAAGAGAACTGTGTGCGCCGAGGAGCCAGTGGCACCTCAACTTCTCCCCAGGAGAATTGAACACGTCGTGGTGGTATCGGGATTTCAAATTCGCCCCAGGAGACTTGCCCACGACGCGAGCCGAGTGGCACCTCAAGCTCGCTCCAGGAAATCTGAGCGCGGCGAGGGCCTAGAGGAACTTCAAGCTCGCCCCAAGAGACCTGTGTGCGCCGAGGAGCCAGTGGCACCTCCATCTCAGCCCATGATACCTGGGCCTGGTGTCCGGTAAGCACATCAGGTACCTCTAGTTCAAACGCGGACTCTAAAGATCTAAGAGTACCCGTACCGCTTATCTTAGTTGCTGTGTGCTGGATAACTAACGCGCTGTAATCAGTGATAGCAGCCGCTTGCACTTCAGTCAGTGTAAACTCGCGGGTTGTAATCGTACTTGACACATCGTTCCAGGTGTATTCAGCAATGAGCGTCACACCCTGATACAGCCCTATTGTGATGTCAAGAACATCCGCCACTGCATTCTTCCGGTTACGACTGCGAACGATATGTCCAGTATGCACACCAGGGTCTGTGACGGCCCCCAGTCCGCACGAGATACTCTTCGGCGACCCCACAGGAACAGATGACGTATACCAGTACGTAGTCAGATCATCCGGCCCCGACCCTGAGCCTCGCCCTGTGCCGAAGCCTTCGTCTAATTCATCAAACCAGTTGGCATCACCATCACCCGCTCCCTCAAGCCAGGCGGCAGATTTGCTTCCATCACTTGTGGGAAGAGCATATTGAGTCATCTATAGGTAGCACCCACATTGACTGCTTTCGACGCGGCAATGATCATCTGACCATTCTCCACAATAGGAGACGCACCCGCGCGACTAGACCTGGTTAGCTACAAGTCGAAGTTGCAGGTCGGCGTAGTCCGTGATGGCGTCGGCTTCCGCGCCAGCCAGTGTGAATGTGCCAGCCGTCCAACCATTGGGGATGTTCGTGTGGGTCTCGGCATGGATCAGCGATCCCTGAGCACCCTCGCCGGAGTATCCCTGACGAAGCTGCACGATCAGATCGATCTGCGCGCCTCCGGCAGCTTCCTTCTGATAGCGATAGCGGACGATGTGGCCGGTCGAAGACACAGGGTCTTCGACGTTGCCCAGGCCGACCGCAAATGCGGAACTGGCAGGGGCCGCCTCGCTCTGGACGTAGTCGGCGTCGTCGGCGATGGCCTCATCGATCATGGTGTACATGTCACCGGCACCGCCGGAGCTTTTCGTCCAAGCACCATCGGTGATATCGGCATCGGGTCGTGCGAACTGTGGCATAGTCTACTCCTTTGCCTTGGCCGTCTTGGGCTTCCGGTGACAGAATTCGCCTGGCCGTAGTAGGGCGAATCCGAATGCATGGCACCAATGGAGCCAGTGCCCACGGGTCACCCGCAGGGAGAACCCAGGATTCGGCGAGAACCGGATGTAGGTCGTGTCGCGGCCAATTGACATCATGGGGTGCTCCTATTTCCGCTAGCGTCCGAAGTGTATGCGGATCGCATTATTGATCGCGGCGCGCCGGGCGACATCTACCCTCGGTTTCTGCACGGTGTGGTAATACCATGCCTGATAAGTCATGTCGCAAATCCCATTGACGATTGTGGGCTCACGAATCAGTTCTTCCCATCCAATAGGAAGCTCCCGCACGCCATCGGCGAACAGAACAACCCGCGACGGTCTCTGCGGTACAATCTGCGACATCGCATCTATAGGATGCGATGTCGACAGGATTTTGGCAACTGCTGGAGCTTCCCGGTTAGCACATTTCCCGTGGGTCGGTACCGCCGAGTGCTACCTGCGCCTTGGCCCAGGTCGCGCAGACCTTGCCGTCCGCCATCTTGCGCTGCGGGCAGACCGGGCAGCCCTGACAGACGCACATGAACTTCCGCCCGCAGGTCGGGCAGCGACCTTCCCGTGCGCCCAGGAGTCGCGATTCGGCCATTGTGCGCTCGTCGCCGAGCCAGACCATAATCTCATCGCGTCTCTCGGTCAGTTCCTCCTCGGTCGGACCAGCGCCGAGCAGGCTTGCTAGGTCACGGCTCGTCGTCATGGCGTCGTCGGCCAGTTGTCCGAAAGCTTCCTGCAGGGTACTTGCTGGGCCGTGGCTGCTTCTGGTACTGTCGCCCATGATCCTCACCCGTACTTCGTCCGGTGTCGGGTACTCGTGTTCTTGGTTCGGATTGTTGCCTGATTGTCTGTAGTCCATCTTCGTTCTCCTTCCTCCTCGGCGATCTACCAGGATGCCTTGCCTGTGCCCGCACATCGCCCGCAGCGTCCGTCCGCGTAGCCTGTACCGTTGCATCGCGTGCAGGATACTTTGGTGTGGGCCGTGGTCTGCTTCCTCGTGAGCGCCTGTCGGCGCTGCTGGCTGTTTCCGCTTTGTCTGCTTCGGGTGATCTTGGTCTTCATCTTCGTTCCTCACCGTCAGTAACGGCAGCAAGCCGGGAATCCGCAGGGGTTTGGCGAGGCAGGAAGTGTTAAATCTGGTGGGCTAGTTCTTGCGGCTACGTCGTCGCGCTGCCTTGCGAACGGCATCGGGATAGACACGTCGGATACTGCCGCCGTGGAGCCTAGGCCGGATTGCCTTCGCACGCGCGCGGTCGCGCGCCAGCGCCTTACGCAAACTAGACATGACCAGTTCGGCTCGCCGATGCATCTGCGCGCTCCTGCTCCCGCGCGACCGCGCGTGCGAGCCTAGCTCGCGTCAGTGCACGACGTTCGGCGGGCCAGCAAGGATTACAGATTGGCACTGGCAGGAGGTACGCCCGCGCCGGGCGTAGCTCAGTAGTCAGATCGCGTACTCCACAGAGCATGCATATCCGAGATGCGTTTGTGATTCTCATACTAGCAATCGCTCATCCTGACGGATTAGGAATCCATGTCCAGCAGCCGTGGCCCTCCCATGTGAATCTAACAGGCCGCGTAGTCGACCGCAAAGCTCATGGATCACAGGAAGATGCTGAATGACCGCCTCCACTTTCGCTGGGTCGTAGCCAGGAGCATCCAGGTAATGGATGCGACCCGTCTGCGTCACTGCGTAGGGCCGATCAGGCGGTGGGCAAGGACGGTTGCAGAGCGCGCAGTTCATCAGGCCATTCGTTCCGCGACGCGCTGTAAGAGAGCTGCCTCTTCTCGTTCGAGTTCCTCCTTGCGTGCGCTATCTCGCAAGCGTGCTTCGGACATCTGAGAGCGAGGGTCTCCCCTAATTTCTCCTTCGACAGGTGGGCGGAGTGCGGCCTGCTCTCCTCCACCGATCCTACTAAATGATATACGACCAGAGCCCTTAATGTTGTCACCGAACCAGTGGACGATCATCATGATTGTCAATGCTAGGTCATCATGTCCACCAGAGGGTTTCTCCAACCGATATCCCGACGCGGACTCTACATGGACTAGTTCCAGAATCTGGTTCCGCAGGTATGCATCATAGGGGAGGCTGATACGCTGGGATACCACTTGCTGATAGAATGCCTCAGATATCTGCTGACGATATTGCGTAGTGAGCCATTGTGGCTCGACGATTTTTCCCATTCGCTGTGCCGTGGACATCATCTGCCAAGGGTCGAGGACAATCTTGCGAGTCTTGAACCGAAAGAATATCTCGCTGATGTCCTTCTCTACATCGGCAATCTTCACCGGCAATTGGCGCGATCCGTGCCATAGTCTGAGCGAGTCGATGATGATGATCTGCTGTTCTGAATCCCAGTGGCCGACTGACCGCGCCGCCAAGTCATGCACCAGACCCAGGTCGACAGCAGCTACGTAGAAGAACCTAGGGTCACGTTCCTCAATAGGAGTACGTGACTTGGGCATGACTGCATCGACCATCTCGGCGGTGAAAACGTTCTCGCCCGCCGTCACCCAGGTGTTCATTACGAGACGGTTGTACGTCGGTAGAGGTAGTTCACCCTTCAGATCATCTGGCGCGCCGGACTTGATCCACCACTGCGCGACTGGCCCCTTCGGACTGTAGAGATAGTGTGTTTTGGTCTTGCGTCGGGCGGTCTTCCGTACCTTCCATGCAACGCCGGTCTCGTCGGATTTGTCTACACCGGCATTGGAGCAGATGAGGATTCGCCATTCACTGGTCTTGCCCGCGCCGGTACGGATACCGGCCCACAGATCCATGTTCTTCCACGTCCATAGCTCATCACAGATGGCCATGTATCCTTGCCCCAAGCCACCACGTCCATAGGCAGATGGGGCATCGGCCGCCATGACATCGATGCGAGAGCCCGTCTCCTTGCAGTAGACTTTATTTCGCTCGACGACAACCGAAGCGGCCAGGCGCGGATTGCGGCGGACGAACCCCTCGATGAACTCAGTGGTAATGCGCGCTTGATCCTTGTCCGTGGCGAAGACGTCGATGTACCATTCCTGTTCGGTGATGACCAGTCGGAGTGCCTCGGCGGCAGCAATTAGGGTCTTGGCATGGCCACGGGGAAGTTCGAAGTACAGCAGGCTGTACCGCCATTTCCCATTCGGCTTGATTTCATCTAGCGGAGCAAAGATGTGCTCCTCTTGCCAAGGCTCAATTCCCTTGTCCCATTTCTTGCCAGTGCTTGGAAGGATGATTTCGTTCCGCCGGAAGAGCATCGGGTCGCGCGTGAATGCATCTCGCTCTGCCTTGGTGTAGGCGAGAGATTTAGTACTGGTGCGACGCGGCGGCATGTATGATTCCTTGGTGGAGCAGGTGGGACTCAAACCCACAACTTCCGCTGTGCAAGAGCGGTGCTCTCTCGGTTGAGCTACTGCCCCATGCTTCTCCTTGGTAGCGGGAGGCGGATTTGAACCGCCGACCTACAGCTTATGAGGCTGTCGAGCTACCGCTGCTCCATCCCGCTATGATTACTATAGCTCATGTTTGTTTGGTCAGCGGGCCGGGATTCGAACCCAGACTGGCAGGGCCACAGCCTGACGTGCTACCACTACACTACCGCGCTGATGGTCTAGGTGAGATGATTCGAACATCCGACCCCTCGCTCCCAGGGCGAGTGCTCTACCTACCTGAGCTACACCTAGACGATTGGCTCTGCGTGAAAGATTCGAACTCTCGCCTCCAGGGCCAGAACCTGACGTCCTACCACTAGACGAACGCAGACCGCTATTTCGCTTGCTCCAGAAGGTAGAGGATGAGTGCCGCCGAACCTACCAGCGCCCCAAGGAGCGTAGCCAACGTATTCAAGATAACCCATGTCGGCGACCATCCGTCACGATGAGGACTCTTCATACGACGCCTCCTGCGGCCTCTAGATTAGCTCTAGACACAGTTGCAGGCAGGGGCAAAGGATCGGAGGAGCCGGTATGCTGGATGGTGAGCTTCCCTCTCCTACGTGCTCCGGCCTGCGGCTGTAGAGCATGGGGCTGCTATCTCATTGTGACACGCCCGCGCTCGCGCGCGCTAGCCCATAGGCTTCTTATCCCTTCGCGTCGTGGGTGACTGTCCGCACGTCGTTGCGTCGCGGACATGCAGTCTGGGCCAGTGACGTAACACAGATGCTGTGCCGCGCGGCTCGCCCAAGCGCTGGTGAATGAATCGGAAGGTCTTGAGTGCCATCGCGCCGACCTGGACGCATTCCCGGAGCATGTGATCCCGCGTGCCGCCCTTGTAGTCGCGGTCTAGCACGGCCTGAGAAAGTTCCCCGACTTCCTCCCCAAGAATGGCGAGCATCTCATAGATGTCGGCAGGCTCTCCATGTGCAGCATCCGCTGTTACGATTTCATGAGCGACCGCCAGGTGGAAGGCGGCATGTATGTCGCTTGGATTGTCCATGCAGTTAGTCCTTGGCCCGCGCGATGCCGCAGGATAGCACAAGGGAGAATAGCGGCGTCTCGATGTCGACGGTGACATCGACGGTACCAGCCGAGCCGATGGAAGCATCCAGGCCGACCGCGAAGCCCAGCACCACGACGCGGCCCTCGACCTGGGCGGCGAACCTGTCGATGTTGCAGGACATGTACCCACTCAAGATGTTCCACAGGATGTGGGCCACGGGCGAGATGGTAACGCGCCTCGGCTCAGCCAAGATGAACAACTTGCGGTCCAGCACCTGGAGACGGAAATGCCTTCCACGAAGTCCCCGGAGATACTTGCGAAATAGATTCATGGCCTGACCTCTTTCTTACTGACGACCTTGGTTAGGTCTACAGCCGCATCATACGCTATTCCGGTGGATCGCGCGGCGGCGCACGGTCTGGCGGTGCCTGAACATCTGGGCCAGGAGCCGCGCGAGATGCTTCCTCCGCCCATCGATTCAGCGTTTGCAAGGTGTGGAGTACGCAGTGCGTGTTGCCGTCAGCATCTACACTGGCATCAGTCGTGGGCGGAGGTGGCGGAGGAACCTTCGCGTGGTCTTCTTTCCATGTCAGGTAGGCTGCATCATGCGTTGGAGGAGCCTTGCTCAGGATCAATGGAGGGAAGTGCCTTCCGCCGTATCCGCCGCATGGCCCGGTCGCCGAGCGGTCGCCGGAATACACCGCTGTTCGGATCGCCTGCGTAACCGCATCTGGTGCCTCCGGCTCCTTGGGCCGGTCGAGTTGGATGACTGCTTCACGGATGCGCTGGGCCAGGGGCTTCCCAATCAACGGGAAGTTCTTCACCGGCACGGTCGTGGCTAGCCAGGTATCATCCGCACCGACGTGGATGATGACTGTGTCATTGCACGTCTGGTCGATTTGTACCTTTCTGCCGGACGGCAGGGTGTCACGGACGATGCACTTGGGCCGATAGGCCGGTTGGTATGGTCGTACCATAATGGTCTCGCTCCTTTTTCGTAAGGGCAGGGGCGGGCATCCTTGCCGCCTCCCCTGTCGACCTATTTCACTATACGGTCGAACTAGCTCGCGAAGCTCAGCCCGACGCGCTCGATGATCTCTCGCGTGGCCCGTGCCTTGAAGTCCGCGCCGTGGATCACAACAGCGTCGTTCGGCAGGTGAAAGATGATCCTCGCAATAGCATGAGCATCACGATAGGTACGGCTACCACAGATGAGAACGCGGCGGGCCGATCTGGTTATAGGTTCAGTCACTCTGCACCTCGCTCGGTAAGCTCACCAAGATGAATCGGCTGTCGAGGTAACGCTCCAAGATGGGTCGGATATCCACCCACTTCAATTGTCCATTCCCACATCCAACCCGTGGGAGTGCCACGTCATGGAATCCGAGCCGGTCGACCAACTGAATCAGTTCTACACAGGACTGCTCAATCAGCGCAGGCTCGGCGGCGAGGTGCCAGTGCCGTTTAACCGGGAAGGTAATGAGTGTCGGTAGGCCACGTGGTCGATAGACATCGTAGACATGATTACCGCCCGCGAGCAATGCCGCCGCGAGAACGCGCGGGAGTCCTGGCCAACGCTGTGCAGCCTGCCGCGCAAGCCCACGACCCATCACTGCTTCGCCATGTCGATTGATAATCCCGTTGGTTGGGATGACAACAGCATCGCAGAGCCGTTCGAGGTGCCGAGATACTGTCCAGATGTTGCCGGTATCCTTGCGCATCGGCGGACAGGCAAACGGACAGCATGGGCCGCTATGTCCCCGGACATGGACACAACGCCACCTGGCCCCAGGTTCCTTACCAAGCATGTTGCAGAGCATCAATCAATCTCTCTTTCTTCGTGATCAAAATCGTAGCATCCCCGCTCTACGCAAGCATCCGTCACTAGATGCACGTTGCTGATGCGTCGGTCAGCGACAGTCTTGCCGATGACCTCGCCGTCTCCGGTGCCGCCGGTGATGGCAGCACAAGCATCGTCGGCATTGCGCGCCTGAACCGCTGTCCGCCAGTACAGGACTTCCTGCTCCTCAATGTGATATAGCTGGAGCGGAGCATCTTGTGGTTGATCATGTGGCAGCGGAGCACCGAGAGGCGCTGGAAAGGGTGGGCCAGGCGGGAATGTCGTCATGGTACATCGTCCATTGCCTGTTGCTCGCCCAAGCACTTGCAGTCCTTTACGGCGCAACGGTCGGGCACACGGCACGGCTGCTCGTCTCCGTCCGGCCCAGTGCGGACATACTCTACCCCTGAGCCATGGTAGTCATGTTCACAGCCGCCGCATACCATCTCTGGATCGGGCGGTTGGCGAGGAACGAATCCACCGAAGGTGAGGAGATGAACACGTCGCCGGGCGGCGCATGCCGCCGAAATTGGCACCTGGAAGGCCTTCCGGCCCGCAACATGGTGACAATTCGGGCACATATAGGTGTATTTTCGCGTCCGCATCGTGGGAATTGGTAGCCATTCTACGTCAATTTGCATCACCATCGCCCGAATTGGTCGGAATATTGCTCGAATTCCGTACCTCATACGCCACATTGCTGCCCGTGGCTTACGCGCCGCCCACGGCGGACGGCCCAAGAGCCAGGAAAGGCGGAAGCGATACAGTCTGATCCGCGCGCCGCGTCCGTATGGAGTCGTGCTCTGTGTGATGCTGATTGGGAAGCGGATGTATGGGTTTATCATGATCTGTCGGCTTCTCCGCAGACTTCGTCCGGCAGCACAGGCGCGATGTCGTCAGGCGATGGCCCACAAATATGGCCTCGGCATTCACACACCGACTCGTCGTTGGGATCGGCGGTATCGCCTGTGCAGTTGATGCAGCAGATTACCTCCCCGGCACAGACCGGACAACCGTCACAGGCAGGGCATGGCCCGGACTCATCCGACACGTGCGTCGCTCCTACGTCCGTTATGATTGACATAGCCTTGACAGCCATCGGGATGTGCTGTACATGGCGGTTCGGCGTATATGCCATATCGCCAGATACGTATCGCCCGGCCTCCTCCCCATTCGTAGCGGTCACCCTGGTCGACGCGCTTAAGGTACCGCGCCCGGAGGAGCAAGTCTAGGTCGCGCAGAATGGTATTGCGCGATACCTGTATCCGCTGGACTTGGGTCAACTGGAGCCAGATGGCATGATTGGTCAATGGCCCCTGTGCCAGGAGTAGCGTGTAGAGCTTCTGGAGTCGCGCCCCGCGCCGAGCGCAGACCTGTGTCTGTGCATAGATCTCGAACGGCATCTGTCGGTGGCGAGTCATATCTGTTCTCCTGTCGGTTTGAACTGCTGGACATAGGCGACCATCTGTGTGGTAATTCCCTTGTCCGCTCCTTCCATCAACGCTGCAAGCTTGAGAACGTTCTTGATATCTCGGCCTGTCATGCCAGGATTTTTGGTTACGACCTTGTCCACCACCACATCGGATATCTTGATGCCTGCGTTGTCGGCGAGCACACGCCAGATCAGACGCGCGTCCGTAGGGTTAGGCGGCAAGTATATGATCCGTGCGATGCACCGACTCGCGATAGCATCGTCTACATCTTCCGGGCGGTTGGTCGTGAGGAACAGGATCGTCCCCTGATATTCCAGCACACGGAGGAACACACCGACGATGGCATTCTGCTGCAAGCTGCCACCGCGCTCACGAACATATACATCGGCCTCGTCCAGGAGCATGACGGCATTCCAGCGCTTGGCTCGTTCGAACACCTTGAGGAGTTCACCCTCTAGGTCTGCTGGATCGATACCTAGTTGTGAGCATTGGACGGAGTAGAGCGCCCGCTGTTCACTCTCGGCGTAGACCTCGGCGGTCAGTGTCTTGCCCGTGCCTGGCGGGCCGGTCAGTAGGACGACGGCCCCTCCTCCCTTGCCACGTACGATGTCCTGGAACATCCCGCCCTTCGTTTCGATCAGGAGTTCGACCAGCGCTTTCTGATCCGATGGCAGCACCAGCTTCTCCGCGAGTTGCTCGTCATAGACATACTCGGCAAGCTGGTTGACATGCGCTTTGACCCGCTCGTGTTTCGCCAGGTGGAAGACCATCAGCCACGGATGTATTGGCACCTCGATGGTATCCTCGTCCTCCTCGTCCCCCACATAATTGGGCTCATTGTCATCGTCATCTATGCCAGTATCCTCATCGGTCTCCGCGTCGTAGGTAGTCGACCGCAGCACATTCGGCCAGAAGTTTGGGCTCATGTACACATGGCCGTCATGGTCTGGCTTCTCGTTCTCGGTCTCATAGAAGGCATCTATCACGACCCGCGCCCGTTCACCGTCACGATCAAGCCGAAACGTACTTGAGCTATGGTAGCCCCTACCCCGCAGGTATGCCTTGCCCCATGCCCAGTACTGCTTGCCGATCAATTTCACGATCCTGGTATAGAGCTTGATTGTGGTCAGATACTCTTGCCGTAGGTCTTCGGTCTCTGGCATGAATCCCTTGTCAGCCAGCGCCTTCGCGACCGGCACATGGCGGCAGTCATCATCGTAGAAGTGAATGCTGTATACATGGACTCCGCCTATCGATTCGTAGGCAAGCTCCATCTCGACACTGGCAGGGCGGCGGGTCTCATACCGTTCGTTTGGTGGATGATATGCGATGGTCTTAACGTAGTACGCCAGCATGGCCCCGTCTTCGTGCCGCTGGTAAATCCGATGCCCCGGCACCGGCTTGAGATACTGCGTGAGCAACGCTTCGAACTGGCGGACGGTGCGAGCGCGCTTTTGTGCCGCTCCTTCCTTCAGCGCCTTACGCCAGAGCTGGATGTCCTTGATCAGGATAGCAACACCACGCGACCGTTTGAACCGTGTCAGGAGTTCCTCTAGGCTGTCTAGTTTCGGCGGCGACAACCTCGCTAGGTCAAGCTGCTGGACGTCGCGCCACGTCTCCCAGGACTCCCGGCTCACGCCATATGGGCGGAAGGCCTTGTATCCAATCAGTTGGGCGATCTCACGCTTGATGATGAGTTCCATGATTACCTGGCCTCCCACAATTCGTGGTCGTCGTCCCAGAGATAGGACTGGCTACCTCCGCGTACGCGGAGGGAGGCATCATGCGTGCGCATGCACCGACCCACACATCGATTGTGCCAAGCGAACTTCTGACAGGAGAGTCCGGGCGGGACACCCAATCCCGCAGGCGGCGATACCCCGCACAGTGGCTCCTCACCGTCTGGAGCTATCGGTAGATGGTGGACTTCTCGCCGCGCACCACGCCCGGAGTAAATCTCCGGCAAGAGCCCGTCGTAGTCACGTCGGTCGCGGACGAGTTCACAGCGGCGACAGACCAGTGCTACCTCCCCGAATGGACTCAATCGCGTATAGTTGCCTGGCTTGTACGGGCGATATATCCGGGTAAAGTACTGCTCGAAGTCATGGCCGACCGTCAGCAGGCACAGGACGAAGCAGCGCAGGCGTTCCCCCAGAGTCGGCGGATGGGCGTAGTAGTCACGCATGGTTATCTTCCTTTCAAGATACGTCGATTGACCGCTCCTGGTGCGCCGCCACGCGCCGACCGGAGTAGCTCGACGCGCTGGCCACGGCAGGGGCGGTGGTAGCGCACCAGCAGTTCGATGTACAGCCGGACGAACTCCGGCCCATGCCAAGCGACCGATACCAGCCGTCCGCCCATAGGATCATCGGCAGCGTCCTTGCGCTGTACCATCGGTTGAAGACTATGGGCCGTTTCGTGAAGCACCACAGGCATCTGACGTGCCCAACATGGAAGGTTGATCCGTTCGCGGCAGCCGGTAGCCCGTCGCGCCATGTGGCCGGGTGTTACGCGTGGCGGCATCTGACCCGGATGGTAATCCTTCCAGATCTGTATCACCAGTGCTGTACAATCCTCTAGGGAAAGTTCGTCGTCGATCCGACACCAACGCGCCGGTTGCCAGCCGGGAACATGGGCACGTTCCCAGTTATAGACCTTGGCACGCTGACTATCATGTGCTCGTGCCATGCCCTATCCTCAATTCTCCTGCGCCTCGTCGTTCAGCGCGGCAGTCAGGAAGTGAGCCAAGACCTCGGTAGCAACCTGCGCGACCCAGAAGCCCTGTGCATCGTAGATCACGAAGTTCTGTTCGCCCATGTCCCCGATCTCCCGCCGGAATTCGAACGGGAATTTGTAGTCCTTTCCGTAGCTAGTGACGAACCTACTGCGCGGCATGACTAGGGCGTCTGCGCCTGCCAAGGCCATCTTGGCGTCAGCTATCTGCTGTTCGCTGTCGTTGGGAATCATCTTCGTTCTCCTTTCACCTACAGTAACGGCAGCGGCCCAGGAATCCGCAGGTGCAAAGTGTTAAATCTGTTAGCGGCTGCCTGGTCGCGGCGCGGCACGGATATCCGCGATGACTGACCGGCGCGCCCAGCACGCGGCATCGTAGGCCATCATTTCCATACTGGAATACGGCTCGACCGCGCGCTGCTCCGGCTCCACATGATAGACCGTGCGCAGACGGCGGATGTACCAGCGGGTAAATCGTTCGTCGAATCGGTCTGGCGTAGTCACAGGATGTCCCCGTCCTCGAAGTTTTCCCCCATCCCGTCGAACAGCAGAGACAGATAGTGGATCGTCAACGTCAATGCATCCGGCCCGTCGAAGTAGGGACGGAGTTCCCGGTGGAACGCGATGACCAGCCCGGCGACCGCCTCGGCATCGTGGATACCCTGCGCCTGAAGTGCCTGATCGACCACATCGTCTACCTGAGCATCCACATTGGGTGCCGTCGCGCGGCGTGGACGGACAGGAACGAACGTCCGGATCGGGCGGTCGACACCGCTCGGCGGACTTCCGGTACAGAAACAGGCAGGCGCATCCAGGTATGGCTGCCCAGTCATCTGGCTCACAGGCATGCATGGCTTCTCGCCATGAGGATCGTGCGGGCAGTAAGGACATTCGTCTGGTTGGTCGCCGATCATGATGTTCCCTCTTTCGGTGCGTGCTCCTGTTGCTGCTGGCGCACCTGCTTCGCCCGCGCCTCGAAGTGTATGGCGATGGCACGCAGGTGCTCAGCGCGCCGGTCATTGCCCAGGTTGAACTGCGTCGCGGCCTCGCCCCGGAGGTAGGACGCGCATTCCTCGATGCCGCCCGCCTCTCCGCCGTAGTGAGTGAACGCCATCTCGCGTTCTCGCTTGGTCAAGGCTTTCATTCCTAGCCGCCCATCCGCCTTTCCAGTCGACGCAACCGTTCTCGCAGTTCCTCCGCCTGCAGGATCAGCGCTCGTTCTTTCCCACCGGGCGTGGCCAGTATGCCAGGACAATGGTAACGCCCTCGATGACCCCAATGATGGCCGCTGTGTGCCTCGTAGTGGTCGTAACACTATAATTCGCTCATATCGTGATTCCCATCCGCTGGTACCGTCACTCATTCAGTACCGGCGGAGGAGCGTGTCCGCCCCGTCTCCGCTTCGCTTCGCGCGCCGCGCCGCCGTATAGCTGACGTGAATCTTGGTCTCACACGCCAGGCAGATCGCGGTCGCGCCACCATCGGCATAGTCGGGTAGCCCCGGAGGAGGCGCGCCTGACACGGGCAATCTACCTTCGTCAGGGCGCACCAAGCGCCAATGGCTATGAAGGCCAAGGCGGCACGGCAGAGGCTTGGGCTGCCTTGGTTCCGCCTTCGCTGCTACCCGGTGGGCGTCGCAATCACGGATACCACAGGAGACACCTTCGGCGATTACCCTGCGCCGCTCGCGCGCCCTTACCTGGGTGCTACTTATTGGGGTGCTCACGTCACGATCTCCCTCGTCATCCCACTATACGGCCACGCCTCCGCTGTGTCCCGTCGCTCCCCAGTGACGGCCCCGCATGCGGAGGCGGACTTGGCGGATTGGCCGGAGAGGTGGAAGGGAAGGATGGTTTCGGCTTCTTGGCTCCTGTGCTTTGCCTCTCCGGCCTTGCACCGAGCCAACCCTTCCAACGGTCGGCCTGCCCCGACGTATCACCGGAGCAGCGGCACCGGCACCAGCCGCTCGTGCCCGACGATCCGTGTCAGCGCGAACACGTGGTTCGGCCTCGCCTGCAACCCGTCGATGGCCAGCACGTTCCCGACCAGCACGAATCCCTTCGACCCCGCACCCCACGCGGGCCAATGGCATATGCGCGCGCCGGTCAGCGTCACCTGCACCGTCCGATGCCGATATAGCCGGTACGTGAAGGTCACTGGGTCGTACGGCCCGATGCCTTGGTCACGCTGCCACGTCCGGAGCGCCCGTCGCGCTTCCGCCGTGAACGACCCGTGGGCCTTGCCCTGGCCTGCTTCGGCGTAGCGGCCCGCGCGCGCTATGGCCGCCGCGAATCGTTGTGCGAGGGAAGGTTCGCCAGTCCTTCCTTGTTGCTCTAGTGGTTCCGACCAGTATTCGTTCCGCCGGTTCTGTCGGAACGGCATTCTACCTCGCCAACGCGTCTGCGGCCTTGGTGTGGGCATGCGGCGTCTCTCCTTTCACTATGCCCACCCACACCAGAGGGCGATAAATTGGCCTATGATGGTTCCGAATAATAGGCCAGTGGCTATCCCGAAGATGTCCCAACGACTTAGATTCATATGGCTTCCGCTTCTCTCCTTTCACTTCTGTGGCGCACGTTGCTACATCACTATATGGACATGCATTCGCCAAGGTCGCTCCGGCCTCGGCGGCGTGTTGACTAGCTACGATCAGAGCACAGTGGCCCGTTGAGAAATTTCCAATGAGAAATTTGGCGGGCGCAACGATACGGCCCCTCGCACGGAGGCGCGCGGGCACGGTACCACGGAGTTGAAACAAGGGGGCCTCACGCTGATGCACGACACGATCCGGACGTTCCCTGCGATATGCTGTGCCCTGCATCCCGGCTGATGTAAATGCTTTCGGCTCTGCGACGCTCCATAGCGCGCCCGGCAGCCCGTGCAGGTCGAACCGCTCACACCTGGGTCAGCTTCCTGGTCGTCCAGCTACGTCAACTACACGAGGGAACGACGTCGTCCTTTGAACCAATGACGAACTCGCGTGTGCGCGCCTGACCGCCCTGGGCCTGACCGCCCAGGGTTCGTTGCAGTGCGCCCCGTAGGGGTCTGCATCAGCAGGGGTATGTACATGATCATGCCTCGCGTCTTCGGCGCGCCGGTCGGCGCGCGAGCGCGCGAGAGATTTTTCGCTATCGCACTATCGTAAGCGGCCTGATGACGTGACCGCTATGGCTAGGTTACCTCTGTGGGTCAGCGGCCTGACTGTAAAGGGAAGGGCCACGGACGCTGGGCTGATTCTCCACCGTACATCACTCACGACTGTCACGACTCACCACTCACGACTGTCACGACTCACCACTCACGACTATCTAACTGTTACCACACCACTCACGACTGTCTGACTGTTACCACACCGACCCACAAGCACCCACGGGTTCACACATGCCCATCAGCCTAGGACTGTGACTCACGGCAGTCCGCGCCGGTAGTCACGTACGTCACTGTGTGTGGCAGCATACCGTGACATGCATGACCGATATCATTATGAAGTGCGTATTTGATCGGTTTCTCCCCTTGTTGTTCCTTGCCGATTATCCGCCGTCTACCCTTGTTGCTGCCTTCACAGATGTCTGCCACCATTCCGTTCTTCTGTTCGTAGCTTGCCGTACAGTCGCTATGCTCGCACTGGGAACGACAGGACGCTACGCCAGACATTCTCCGGCTCGGCACCAGTGGGAACTGACCCATCCACTCGCTCGAATACCTCGAACGATGCGGGGATATACCGTGGTGCATACCCGTGACCATCCCAGACGCGATGGCTCGGCACCTTGACCGCGAGGAAGCGACCCGCCTGCTCTATGACGCGCAGGGAACCTGCTCCTCGCCCATCGCTGGTGACCCCCAAGCGTTGGAGGTATAGGACACCATCACCACGCCTACGGACTCGCGCCAGCATCCTCACCCTTTCGCCCGTGTCGGTAGGTGTTAGCGTCAGCATCGGCCAACCGATAGGCCTGTCCGCAGATGTCGTTGATGCTGCTTCGCCGTGCTTCGTTGTACTGCTCGCGCGCCTGACGGTCGTCTCCCATCAGCGCCGCCAACGCAGGGCGCTCGCGCGGTGTGCAACACAAAGCACTGCTGAGGCAGGCAATGATCTCCTGTCGGCGGTCGAGCATCGTCTGACTCAGGTCATATTCATGCTGGTCGGCCCACGCCTTGAAATCGCACGCCACGAACATCGGGAGCACCTCGTCGCCATGTTCGTCCGTCATCCAGTATGCTCCTCGGCCCAGGAGCAGTGCTGCCGTGCGAGCAACCGCAAGGTCATTGGCTTCAACGGTCACTGGATCACTAGGATTATGGATCTCGTACACTGCCATTGTTCAACCTCGTTTCCATTGTCGGTAGGAGGATCATTGTCGATGTCTCCTCGTGGGTCGCGGCACGCCCGCCACGGCAGCAAGCCAACAGCATCGCGAACAACTAGGATGCCATTGTCCGTCCGCTCCGTGCGTGTGTCTACCCACGTCACGTGGATAGTGCAGCGCGCACTTAGCTAGGAGGCAGGTATGGCCATCCATGTCACCATGCCGCCGGTGATGCGTCCTAGCAGCATCGACATCGCCCGCGACGTCTGTCGTTCCCACTACATGATCTCCTTATCTTCCGAGCGGTCGCGCAGTTCATCGACCGCCTCAACCAGACAATCAGCGCAGGAGTACCACCATCCGGCATCGCTGCGGAGAGGGCCGTAGCACTCGTAATACCAGCCAACCACGCGCCGTACGCGGCACACGTCGCAACGTGCGAACCATCGGACGCAGCCGCATTCTGTCCAGCCAGCCATCGGCGCATGATGTGGCATCAGACTGACTCCCGCTCCGGCAAGCGGTTCCCATCGGAATCATAGCGAGCACCACATCCACCGTCTTGGCGGCAACAGTGGTATTCCACCAGTTGCTCCCACGGCTTGCGCGACCGGCCCCTCGGAGATATCTCGGTCAGCCGGTGATGGCCACAGCCAGGACAACCGACGAACGTCGTGGTATATGTCATTGTCCTCCCTCCGGTTTCATTTGGGCCTGCCGGGCACGGGCGGCTTGTTGTCCCTGGCAATGATCGCAGCGCTTTCGGCGAGGATACGGCCGGTGCTGCTTCATACGATACGGATATTGCAAAGCGATATGGCCACACCGCAGGGTCATCCGCACGTAGAAGCCGGTCTCGTCTATCTCGACGACATCTCGCAATGGCCCAGCGGCGGCTCCTCGTGGGCGACGCTCCTTCGCCGGACGATGGTAGGCCATAGCTCAGTCCCGTAACAACCGATCCACGGCGCGCCAGAGCAACCACGTGATATATGGCGCGGGTAGAATGCGCGCGCGGTCAGCATTGAGGTCGACGTCCTCGATGTGACTGTAGTCACTCCATCCCCTGCCATGTAGTGGCCCAATCAAGTGGAAGTTCACGTGTGTGATGCATCCATTCTTCGCTGACACAGTACAGGAGACCCCGGCATCCGACCCAAATGCTTGCACCACCTCGCGGACGGGTTGCGCCAACTGGGCGAACCAGTTGTAGTCGCGTACAGAATTGACCATCAAGCTTCCTCGCTTTCCTTGGGTGCCGCTGCGGCAGCGGGCACATGAGCAGAATATCGTGAGGCCGCGCGCGTAGCTTTCTCCGCGATCTCCTCTGCCATGTACGCGAGCAAGTCATCAGATGTGCCTTCATGAATGATCCGCCCTAGCTCGCCCATTTCACGCTTCATCTCGTCCGGGTGATCGCGAATGTATCGCTTCCACCAGCGGGCCTGGACACTCTGCAACGCTGCCGCCGTTTCATGCTGATGTTGGGGCACCCCGTCCGGCCACCCTTCCTGTAGCCAGTCGATCCTGCCATCAGGGTAGAGCACTCCGATACCGCCGGGACTATTTGCTGCGACCATCATTCCTCTCCTTCCTTGGCTGCCTCCGCTGCAGCGGGCACGCACTCGACGGCATGTTCGCGGCCCATCCCACATTCCGGGCAGGATTCACCTGCAATAAATTCGGCCACTGTCAAGCCATCGACGCACAGCCAGTAGTTCTGCACCCGATTCAGTTCCGCCAATGATTCCGCGCGGCCTGCGTTCCAGAACTCGCGCGCGCTGGCTCTGGCCTCATCGGTCATCATGGTGATGTGGCTGTTCCAGCACTCCTCAAACGTCATCGACGTTTCCTTATCAACCTGCGGGCGACAACACCGGCAATCCGCACCGGCCCGTGATGACGAGGCCACCACCATCCCCAATAGATCATGGGATTAGTCGTGCCGGATTCTGCAATGCGATCAGGGCACCCACAATTCCACTCGAATCCGAAGATCTTCATGCTGTCTTCCTCATCACAACAACTTCAGGATGCGGTCAATGTATCACGCAATATGACCCAGCTCCCTTTCTAGGCACCCCACTATTCATTCCATTCCATCACCCAGCCACGGCCTTCCTTCCATCGCCGGGCGCGCTGTTGCCGGTACGCTGTCAATGGGATATCCAACGCTTCGAAGGTATCGACGTGTCCCTGCACCCATCCCTCTACTGTGAATGGCTCAGTGACATCACGTAGTGCTGCGCGGTCGATTTGGCCTATATCCATCTGTGCCTTAGATAGCGCCTGGATTAGGCTTTCGGCATCGCCCGCATTGTAGCGGATGATGCCAGGCATATCAGGCAGCGTATCTAGCAGGCCGACCCCACGTGGGATCACAATCGGCACACCGCAGGCCAGCGCCTCCAGCGGTGGATAAGGCACACCCTCAATAATGGCAGTGCAGATATACAGGTCGAGTCCCTGGTAGAACTGTTGCAGTTCCTCCCAGGGCATGCGCTTGGTCGGAATGATTGGCCAGCCGCGTCCTATGGCCCGCCAGTCCATCGCCTGAGCCCCTGACGACTCCAGGACGTCGACCAGCAGTTGCTCCCCCTTTCGGCCACCGCCGTAGATGTAGCCTGCCACGCCTGCAACACGCCGTGTTCGGGCTGTGTGGGCCGCAGCAGGGCTGAATTTGGCTCGGTCGAGGGGCGGCAGCAGCCGGACGGTCGGGCCATAGCCCGTCAGTTCCTCCTCGTACATCGGAGCGCAGGTAATGCGCAGCAGTGCCTGCTCAGCGCGAGTCTCCCAAAGCTTCCGCTTCTCAGGAAGGGTGTCCTCGCGGTGAGAGAACCATGCAGCGAATGGGCTGGGCACGTTAGCTAGGTAGGGGAAGCCATAATTGATGTCCGCATTCGGGTCGCCGGTCAGTCCGACTGTCCAGCCTGTGCCTTCGGTCAGAGGCGTGACCAACCTGCGCAGGATATGCGTAGTGTTCGTCTCAGGACAGATAATATGGACACGCTTGGGCTGCCCCTTCGCTAGATGCCGCCATTTCTGCCGGTCGTCCAACCGGCCTTCCCTCCATCCGGCGATGCGCCTAGCAGGGCCACCACGATGATGTAGGATGCCTGCTGTGGTGCCTTTGAACAGACCAGTGAAACTATTCCACTCGTTGCCGATCACGAGCATCCGCACAGGATGTTTATACAGCGCCCGCAAGAGAGCCCCCTGGTCGCGGCGGGCCAGCACTTTCCACTCTTTGTGCCATGCCTCCAGAAATCGCTTGACCGGCTGCGTTCGACGGAACGCCACCACGCCTCCAGCAAGCTGCAAAGCATCGGGACTGCCAATCTGCTCCTTGCCCAGGCGAAGCTCCTCGGTATCCCTACGCCAAAGGCTCTGGATGCAGTCGTATCCGTCGATGTCCTTGGTGATCACCATTTCCCAGCCTGCATCTAGTGCGTCGAAGAGGAAATGCACCGGAGCGATAAGCTCAGTATCAGCATCGAGATACAGCACCTGATCCCACCGAGGTGGTGTCAACTTCCACATGAGGGTTTTGACCGCACGCCCGCCCAGGTCTAGGTCGGTGTAGACGACCGGCACATCTGCCGCCTCCAGCGGAGTGTCGCTAGCGACGGCTACGGGCACGTCCGGCATGTGCTTGCGCACGCTCTCGATCAGCTTCTCCGCGCAGCGGCGGGCAGGCTCGCCGTAAGCGACGACGTAGATTCCCCTACCGATGGTCATGGCAATCTCCGAGACAGCCCTGCCCTGAGCATGTCGATATGTTCTCCCTTGATAGCCTTCGCCACAAGGCGACGACCATCGGTCGTTCCCAACTCTACTGTGGAGAACCCAATGTCCCGTAGCATTCGCTCAAGTGCTGGTAGGGAAGGGATGAACCAGTTCCATCCTTTGCGATGCGGGTATACACCCTTAATCTGTGTCGGGCCGGAATACACGCATATGCTTTGTTCACTAGGGTAGGTCTCCGTTTCTATCCAGAGTGTACCACCAGGTCGGAGCGCATTATAGAGAATGCGCAGCGCTACAATCGGATCAGAGACATGGTAGAGTACGCCAGAGCAGATCACATGCTCGAATTCTTGGAAGTATGTCAGATCATATAGCGATGCCCGCACCGCTTTGACCGAATCCAGACCGAAGCTCTCGCACAGGTAGGCAAAGGCAGTTGCGTACTTGGCAACTTCCTCTACACCAACCACTTCCTCCGCACCCATCGCATGGAACATCAAAGATGTACCGCCCGTCCAGACGCCAACATCTAAGACACTAGCTCCGGTGAGATCGATGGGCATCCCTAATTCAGAAATGAACCGCGCCAGTATACGGATATGCCTATCGGCCATGCGTCCTTTCTGCTTGAACGTGCCGAAGTCATGATGATGACCCCACACGAAATTAACCGAGAAATCGCGCTGGCGCATCGGATCGTCCCAGCCCTCCTCCACAGCGACTTCATTATTCACGAAGCGCTCGATCTTCGCGCGAAATGCTTCAGGACTAACACCCACCAAGCTAGTGGTGTGATAGCGATCCATGAGTGCCGCGAGGTGGTCGTACAAACTATCAGCCATTTTCTCACTCCTCCGCGTCAGGAATTTCTCATCCCGCGCATTTCTCATCTCTGGCCTTGCCCATGATCTTAGCGACCAGACGCTCCAGGACTTCGGCATCCGCCATCGCGCGCTTCCGCTGGGGCTTCGGATCGATGAGCACCGCGTGGTCACCCTGCCAGATGATGTTCCACGGGGACAGGTCTCCGTGTGGGCCGCCGAAGCGTTCGTAGGCGGCCTGCACGCAACGCGCGACATGCTCTCGGCTCGGCCATACGCCGTTGAGTGACAGGAAGGTCTGCAGGTTGATGCCTCGCATCCAGGGGTAGGCCAGCTTCTTGCCCTTGCGGAATGTCTTCGCGTCGAAACTGCTATCGATGCGCGCGAGACTCGGATAGGGAGAATCCCAGTAGCTCCGTGCTAGACATGTCTTCTCCTGTGAGAGCAAGTAGATGGGCCGCCGCGCGGTAGCATCCAGGTGGCTCTGACCGTAGCCGAGCAGGATGCCATCAGCCGGAGTCTCAATCTCCCGCACGACTTCCTGTCCGCACGCCGTGTCCTCGACGGGTAGTTCGAGGATCAGGTGGTCTCCCAGCCCACGCAGTATCGCCAGACTCTCCTCCGGCGGCTGGTTCATCCAGTGAATCACGCTCAGCGCCAGCGTCACATCGAAGTGTTCCACCTCGGCGAGGATGCGAAGATCATCGACAGCCAGCTTCACCTGTAGCCACAGCACCCTCTCCGCCTCGTTCTGCCGGAGCACCACGCCGATGCGCTGGCGCGGCTCCACCGCCGCGACTGTGCAGTCGGGGAAGTCCTCGGCTAGGCGGATGGCGAAGTATCCATCAGCAGCGCCGACATCCAGCACCGTGAACGGACGCCGGTACTGCGAGCAGAAGCTGCGGATCAGTGCGTAGCGTTCGGCGCACTCGCGCACGCCAGCGCTCACCATTCGGCCCTTCACCCACACGTCCTGATATGGCTTGGTCATTCCAGTACCACCAGCGACCCGACGAGGGTACGAATCTGCCAGGGGCCAGCCGCCACCAGTTCGTCGACGTAACGCTTGATGCCTCCCAGCCCCTCACCCTTGTAGTCATGCAATGCTACCACGCCACCATCCAGCCTCGGAGCCCAGGCCTCGAAGTCAGCACGGCATGCTTCGTAGGTGTGCTCAGCATCGATGAATAGCAGGCCGACCGAATGTCTGAAGTCCGCTGCCACCGCCCTAGATTCGCCCATGATAGGATACACCAAGTCGGCGAAGCCGAATGCGTCCATACGGCGGCGGAATATTTCCAGTACTTCGGGACGATGGAATTTACTGCTCCCAGGAAGTTCGTCAGGTAGCCGGGCGCGGAACCGTCCACGCCTGCTCTTGCCCTCTGTCCATAGGTCGACGGCGAAGACAGGAGCGCGATTGCCCTCAGCACTACCCCGCGCAAGGCAGCATGTGGACTTGCCTGTGTAGCTACCGATCTCGACGATCACTCGATCTGCTGGGACGGCACGGGCCAATTGCCGGAGCAGCCATCCCTCGGTGGAGAGAATTTGGCCGTACTGTAATTGCTCAGGATCGGTCGATCCATTCCAGGTCACTAGGGCGTTCTCCAACCGCAGGTCGGCGCGCGTAGGAGGCTGACTCATCATTTCACCATCCACCAGCGCGTCGGATCACCAGGCTGCAACTCGTTCCCTAGTGCGCCTTGCAGGTATTCATCGCAAGCGGCCTTCGCCCCAGGCCAATGGCCATAGTCATCGACGATCAGCAGACCGCCTGGCTGTAGGAGCGGATAGAACCGCTGGAGCGGCAGCAAGGTGGAGTCGTAGAAGTCGGCGTCAATGTGCAGCAACGTCAGCGGGCCAATGTCTACAGTCTCCAGCGTGTCGGCGAACCATCCAGGCACGATGTGCAAGTGCGTCATCGGCCAGCCGATCTTACCAAAGACCTCACGCACCTTGTCCTGCTCACCTTGGCACCAGCCGGGCGGCGCGGCGGCGAACTTGCGGTGGGCCTTCGGGCCATCCTTCGGGCCAGGCGGCGGTAGCCCCTCGAAGCTGTCGAAGAGCCACACGTCGGACGCGGGCAGCATGTACGCCATCAGTGCGGCAGAGCCGCCGTTCCACACACCGCATTGCACCATCGCGCCGGACTTGCCTTGCCAGACCACCAGCTTCGAAAGCGACCGCAGCCGCGAGTTCGGCATCATCGTGTATGGAATGATTGTGGTCAGGACGTCGACCATCAGGCAGCTCTCCTACGGCGGACATAGTCTCGTGCAATGTTCCTGCGACATATTTGGCATTTTCGTGTGCCGCGAACCAGATAGACATTGTTCCCCACAAGGGGATGTCCACGGATGCAGGATGTCTTCTGCCGCTGATTGGCGGCATGGCCAAATATGCGGGGCCGCCTGCCCTTCGTGGAGCAATCGCGGTTGTTATCGATTGCCGTGCCAAGCCACAGATGGTTGGGTCGGACGCACAATGAGTTGTCACATCGATGGAGTATCCACATCCCATCGGGGATGGGGCCATTGGCAAGCTCCCAAGCCCGACGACTTTGTCTGCTGCGCTTCAGCCAGCAGCGACCGAGCCCTCTGACATATGGCCCGTGGTAGTTAATCGTTGCCCAGAAATCTATGGATGCCATTGCTCACCTTCCCGCCGATACCAGCCAGCGAGTCCTGTCCCCGTTTCGTCTCGCACCAGTACGTCTGGCTCGTGGTCGAGCACGCGGCTGAACTCGGTCAGCGCGCGGAACACCGGCGGGCATGGTCGGGATGATTCCTTCGGGCTAAAATCGTGCCAGAGGAACAACCCCCCCACCTTCAATCTACCCATCCACGGTAGGTCTAGCCGAGCGTTCTTGTGGTCACCGTCCACGAAAATCATGTCATAGGTAGATTCGTCGAAGTCCAGATAGGCTACCGATGTCCAGGGCAACACCCGCATGCCCAGCGGCGCGAGGCAATGGCGGGCGGGTCGCCGAAGCGCCTGGTTCGGCTCCAGCGTAGCCACGGTCGCCTGCGGCGCGGCCAACTTCAGCAGAGCAGCAGTCATGCCTCGATTGGTTCCCCATTCCAGGATGCTAGCGTCGCGGCGGTCATATTGAGCGGCGAGGATGGCGATGGCTATCGCCTGCTCCTCCCAGACCTCCTTGTGATGCTTCGGCGCGTACTCGCGGACATGAGCAAGAAGCTCCGGCCAGGTCGGATAGGTCTCCACTAAGTCGCGGAGAAGCTCCTCGCGCGTGCCGTCGACCTTGAGGTTGATCATCCGCGCGGCGACACCTTGCCGATGGCCCAGACGTTAGGCAGTGCGAGCAGTAGTGGCTTGACCAGCCAGACTGCCCGCAGGAATGCCAGATCAGAATCCTCTCCCTCCGCCATCTCCTTCCGCGCCCACGTCTCTATCAGGCGACGCGAACGTGGGCAGTCGCGAATGAACACCGCGCGCGAATCATATACTGGCTGACGTAAATCGAGCAGCAGAGGCAAGCTGACTACACGTTCCTCCTCAGTGCCAATGTCTTGGGCCAAGATTGCATAGGGCCGGAATGGAACCGCCACCTCCCAGATATCCAACCAAGCGACGACCGGCGCGAGTCCCTCTAGGTTGATCGGCGCTGTGGGCATCCACAGCAAGGTCTTCTCGCACTCGAACGGATCGTCCACGAGCTTCCATCTGACTTGCTGCACGGCCTCCCGCGCAGCAGGCTGCTCTTGTCGGAGCATAACACCGATGGTCATGGGTTCATCCGGCGGAACCGCAGATTCGTATAGTGGATGGCTTGGAGGAACGTCGGGTCGTAGCCCGCGCGCCGCGACGCCCAGATAATGGCGGCTAGATCTTTCGGCAAACATTTCCCGCCGAAGCCACGCTCCGGTAACACATCCGTGTGCGAGGCCGACACCCTAGGATCGTAAGCCCACAGGTCGCGCGCGGTCTCGTAGTCCGCACCGAGCACGCGAGCGATTTCGTAGAAAGTGTTAGCGAAGGTGACTTGCTGAGCGAGCCAGACATTCTCAAGATATTTGGCAAGCTCGACGGTCGCGGGGTTCTCCTCGTAGATGTATTCGATGCTTGGACCGAGCGCCTCCTCGAACGCATTCAACACGTCGTCAGCAGCCGCCTTCTCCCCACCGACGATCACGAACGGCCACTGCTCCGGTGTGTTGTCCGAGGAAAAGCTATCGGCGATGGTGCCATCCCAGGTCGGCCCCTCGCCGATGTACTCCGGCGAGACCACAATGCGTTTGGCCGGATGCTGCACCTGCAGCGATGCGACCGTGCCAGGCGGCACGGCACTCTTGATGCAGATGATTGGGCCATCTAGCCACGCGACTACCTCGCGGATGATGGACAGATCACACTCGCCGTTCGGCAACGAGGGCGTCGGCACGCAGACTAGACAGATATCGCATGCATTGACATCCGCTCGATTGCCAATGCCCAATGGCTCATCGAAGAGAACAGCATCAGGGAAGATGGCAAGCATAGACTTCCCGACCCATCCTACGCCCATGATTGCGATCTTGGTCATGCTGCTCTCCTCTCGGCACGCCACACTTGAGTCCGTACGCGGTTACAGCGCTTACAGCTTCTCTTCCCACGATGCGTATATGTGTTGTCTGCATCATAGGGATGCCCAACAGGACAATGTGTCTTGCGCGAATTCCCTCGCCAGCCTGCGTGCCGTCCCTTAGCTGCGGCATCTCGCATATTGTCGGCAGCAGTGCCCAGGAATAGATGACTGCGACGAACACATGGTGGGTTGTCACACTTGTGCAGGACATCCATGCCATCAGGCACATCACCCCAGGCGAGACGATGCGCATAAAGCAGCTTCCGTGATCCATCTGTACGGCTGCCTACCATGAACTGACCATAGCCGCCGGAATTGCGCGTACTAGTCCACACCCAGCAGAAGCCGAGACGTCCGGCACGCGGCCCGTGCTTGTCGATCTTCGCCACGAAGCGGTCAATCATGGCTTCCTCTCGAAATCTCGGTGCTTCAGCTTCCAGACCAGCCGGTGGCCACGCCTGTCGAACAGCAGCGGATCGGTGCGGGCCACCACGCCCTCGGCAAGATACGCGCAGCCGTTGTTCTCATGGGCCGCTACGCGCGAGAAGAAGTTCTCCTCCACAGCCTGGATCGCATCCGATAGCGTGGCTGTTCGACTAAGTACCGGCACGGTTGAAATACCAAGCTTGGATGCAATGTCCTCGACGTTGCTCCAGTCGAGCCACCCAACTCGCCCATCGAATGGATTCTGCGTGACGGACGGGCCGAAGACCACCACATCGAATAGGCGAAAGCTGACATCAGGTCGATAGTTTCCGCCTCCCTTCTGGATACGCGGGCCGTAACCTTCGCCGAAAAGGATACCACAGGTATTAAGGTCGAAGCAGGCCACCATCTTCTCCACGGTGACAGTCTCCTGCAAGTGCTTCAGCAGGAACGGTGGAAGTTGCGCCGCGTCAGTGCGACCGCCAAAAGCAACGAAGGTATTACGGGACAGTGAGCCATCTGCGATACAGAATTGCACGCGGATATTCGTACCGTCGATCTTCTCTGTCAAGAGCCAGCGCTGCGGAATGGCAAATTCCGCGCGGCGAAGTGCGCGTTCGGCAGGATTGGCAGGTATGCAATGCCTGACTTCATCACGCACGTATAGATTTTCGGTCTTTGGATATTCTAGCATGCACAAAATCCTTCTGTTGTATTATACGTGATTGTCTAGGAGAAGGTCACCCAGGCGGCTCCTGCTCCTCGCAGACTGGACAGTAATCCTCCTCATGGAGAAATCCACAGACTGAGCACGCGCGCGATTGTTCCCGCGCTGGTCGACCTTGCCGATGGAGCCGTCCATACGCTTGACAAGATGGACACGCGCCAAGCAACCTGGCACTCCCGCGCCAGCCACAATGATCGCAGTACACATCATGCGGCAGATGACCACAAGGATCACAATATCCACGGGCACGATTAGCCCGCCGAATCAGGAAGCGCACCAGACAGATGCTGCACTTCGGTGTGGGACGATGCGGCTGGGTCACAATCCCTCCGGTTGGCACGCAGCCGCGCACACGTGGCCGCTGTCTGGGTCAAACAGTGCATGCAGCGCCATGTACAGGTCATGCGCCTGTTTCCGCGACAGAGCCGCAATGTCTGCTCCTGGCCGGAGATTGACCACCAGTCCATGCCAATTCCAATACCGCTCGCGCATAGCCCGGAGCACCGCCACACCGGTCTCTGGCATCCATGGCTCCTCAGTGTAGAAGATTATGATGTCCGGCGCGCCAGCGACACCATGGACGCTCCCTATCTCCGCGTCTAGCGTTTCCAGGATGGTAGTCATGTTTCGCTCCTCGGAAGGTAGCGCGCGTCGCCCCATATCCAAATCCCACCGGCTTGCCGCGCGGCGGCTAGTTCGGCATCTCGTTGGTTGATCTCCGCACGCATCCGGTCGACACTGTGACGACCGTTGGCGAGCATAGCGATATGTTGCTCGCGCTGGAGACGTTCGCCCGTAAGTTTCCCACGCAGGGCATATGCCCATGCCTCTAGCATACGGAGGTAATGCTCCGGCTCCATGTTGTGTGCCTGGGGCCGGATGACCATGCGACGTTGTTTCCACGACCCAGTCTCTCGGTGGTCAGGCACCACAAGCAAGCCACAGCCCTCGTAGTTCATGCTCTCCATACGAGAACGCACACGGTCGGCCAGACTGCGCGGCACAGCGTAAACAAATAGATGACACCAAGATAACTGCTGGAGCATCTTGCCATGATCATGGTAGAAGTCCGCCAGGCTCGCCTTCGCCTCGACGATCATGAACCTACGACCTGTCCGCTCTCCTGCAGGCGCGCGCCGCGCCCAGGCCATCAGGTCAGTTCGCCTACCTATAGGCAGCGTAATCTCCGGTTCTACCATCCAGCGATTAGGCTGATGCCAGAGATAGCGCTGTGCTTCTTGCACTACCTCATTATGCCTCATGCCACAACCTTCTTCTTAGACCGTGCAGCAGTCGCAGGAGGCAGCACACCGCGCCGGAACCGCTTGCGCTGATAGGCATATTCCTGACCAGCAATCTCATAAGTCGCGCCGGGCGGACAGTTGTCGAGCGTCCACGGATGGAGTGGCAGCGCGGCGCGGAGCAGCACCCAACCAGATACGCCTGTGTTGTAACAGTTGAAGAAGCACGCCCGACCACGGATCGTGCCGATGAACTGCTTGACCTGGTATCTGAGATCGATGACCGTCTAGCCCTTCACCACGGCGAGCGGTTGGAGTCGGAAGACCGGCTCGACTAGGTCTACCTGCGCCGCCATCACATCCTCTATATCCTTGTAGCAGCGTGGCATCTCGTCGACCGCGCCCTCGCGAACTCCGAAGACGACATGTGCCATCTCTGCGACTGCCTCATCATGTGTGATCAGCGCCTTGGCGACACGTCGACCCATGACCCGGCCCGCGCCGTGGGAGCAAGTATTGAAGCTCTCGCGCGGCTCCAGGCCACGTCCGATGTAGCTCGCGGTACCCATGCTGCCGGGTATGGTCACCAAGCCAGTCGCCTTCACCGCACCCTTCCGATGTACCCAGACGTTCTGTCCGAAGTGATTCTCCTTCGCCACGAAGTTGTGGTGCGTGTCGACCAAGTCATTCTTCAGGCAGAACGGCTTCACACCGATCACCGCAACGAAGGCCTCCATGACCGCCGCGAGTATCGCTCGGCGATTCGCCTCGGCGAAGTTCATGCACCAGTTCATCTCTGCAAGGTAGTTCCCGCACTCGATGGTCTCCTCCGGCAGGAACGCCAAATCGGGGTCAGGAATGTTACTGTGGTACCGCGCCATCAGTTGCTGTGCAACCTTGTGATAATACTGGCAGACCTGATAGCCGATATTGCGACTCCCAGAATGGAGCATGATCCACAGCCCACCGCCATCATCGGATTGCAGTTCGATGAAATGGTTGCCGCCACCAAGCGTACCCATCTGGTAGGCCGCACGCAGGAGTTCCTTTCCAACCACAGGTAGCGACTGCCCAATCCTCACATCCGGCAAGCCGACCGGATTGGTATGGTGAGCATTGCCGACCGGCACACGCTGATGGATCGCCATCCGCAGTTCCTGTAGCCGGTCACTATCGAACTCCCGCGCCAGCCATTGCGTGCGCATGGCAATCATGCCACAGCCAATATCGACACCCACCGCGTTGGGAATCACACCTCCGCGAGTAGCCAGCACACCACCAATCGGCATTCCGTAGCCAAGATGGAAATCCGGCATGCCTGCGACGTGCTTGAACGTCAGTGGATGGTTGGCCAGATTCTTGAACTGCTGGATCACCTCCCGCTGGCACGAGCAGTACAGGCCGTCAGGTAGTTCGCAGTCCAGACGAAGTTCGCCCGGCCAAGTATCGCAGGCCGGAGCATGCTGGATCGGTGGACTCCAGAGTTTGATCGGTACGCGTTCCGTGGTCATGACATGCATTAGGTCACCTCTGCTTCTTGACTGTCATTGGATCGTCGACGACACCAACCTCTTCGGTCGCAGAGATCGACGAGGTCATCCAGGGGATCTAGGTTCTTACGACCCTCCGGTGTCAGGTTATAGATGAAGGACATCGCCAGATAGATTGCGCCTATCGACGCAAAGAATCCGCCTGTCCCAATGGCTAGCCAGAGGATTACCCATAATACTATCATCATCCTAATCGCTCCTTTCGATCAGCAAGCTCGGCTAGGACGTCACCATGGCAGGGAGCCGGAGCACACCAACAGCCAAGTCGTTTCCCCTTGAGTCGGTAGAGATTCTTGCGCAAGACAACCGGCACTCGCCGATCCGAGGTGATCCACACGCGGTACTTCGCGATGACTTCCGCGCGGGTACCGTCCTTCCCAATGGCAAATGGATTACCCCATGGACCGGGCCGTCCAATATATACATCATAGGGCAGGCGCGCCCGACGATTCACCACAGTTGTCTTCGTCATCGGCATCTGGCTTTACAATACCGAAGTAACCAATCCACTCGACCTGGAGCCGAAGAAAGATCTCCGCATAATCCAGGGCAGCACCAAGCGCCTCGCAAAGCGTCGGCAACAACTTCGGCAGCGCAGCGGGCCAGGTCATGTTAGCTCTTGTGGTGAGAGCACACGATGTGCGACCAGCAGTGACATGCCCGTTGCCGTTGGATAGACGTGGTATCCCGCCTCGGTCAGTGCCTTGGCGGCAGGTTGCAGCAGTGACTGATAGCCGGTCGGACTCCGCCGCTCACTTCCATCATCCCGCCACATTACACGGACAATCTGGTCGCCCCAGCGGTCGACCATAGCTCCCTCGCGAGTGATCCACGACCAATTCCGCGACGCGGCACGGCGACTTGTAGGCAGTCCTGCCTTGCGGACGATCCGGCGGACGTCCTTGACCATGATCTGCGTCGAGTCGGCATTCGGCCATGTCCTTGGCCCGTCTCCAGTCTCGCGACTTCCGATACCCAGGCTCCGATGACTACTCTTGTGACCTTCGACCAGGACACAGCACTCTCCAGCGTAGCGCCGGATTCCATCTGGCACCGGCTGCCCGCAGCGTGCGATGGGAGCGATGCGAGACATTACCGCTCCGCCTCAACATCCGGATCGGTATGGTAGTGACATTGTGCTTCGGTCGTGGTCGCGGCAGAGCCGAGACACGTGCAGGGCGGCTCCCGGCGGGATGGATAGAACCCGTGCGCGCATTCCCAGCGATAGCGCGTTGGATAGCCGCGCGGGGCCTGCCGAAGTACCTGTGGGTCGCAACATGGTTTCATGACGATTCCTCCTGAGTAGGTGTAGTTGGTGGGGATGGTCTCGGCCTTCATCTTCGTTCCTCACCGTCAGTAACGGCAACAACCCGGAAATCCGCAGGGGCATAGTGTTAAATCTGGTGGGGCCAGTCGCAGGCGAGTCAGGTGATCTTGAACGCCACGCCGGTGGGCGGCTGCCACGCGGCAGGGAGCCCACACAGCCCGATCTGGGCGGCGGCGCGCCTACCCTGGCTCCGACTCCGTATCTCGAATTCTACTGGCAGCGTACCGCGTCGTGCTGGACACGGTTGCCAGGGAGGCACCGCCTCGGTGAATGGCACCGAGACTTCGAACTCTCCGTGGGCCGAACAATGGTAGGTCTGAATAGGCATCAGTGTCAGCCTCCTGTAGCGTTCTCGAGATTATCCGGCGCATCAGTCACAGTCACAGTCCCCGACACTCGAGATTAT
>ERZ1292629.144-Hain-H43-01um-R1-144-length-71843-cov-12_pt1 | contig 71843 bp, 70 predicted proteins | sample MGYA00564399_ERZ1292629 | MGnify/ENA primary metagenome ERZ1292629 (study PRJEB36523, sample SAMEA6512636) | groundwater metagenome | collected 2019-01-08 | study: AquaDiva: Metagenomics assemblies of 32 groundwater samples
CTCCTCCGACTTCGTCGGAGACCGTGCCCGCTCGGGCTCCGAGACACTTTTCTTAGAGAAAAATCTTCTTTCTTCTTACCCCTTATTCCATATTGACGCCGTTCAAGCGTTTCAGTTTTTCGATTGTGACGTTAAAAAATTAGGCGTTGATTTAATGACGCTCTCCGCCCACAAAATTTATGGCCCGAAAGGCATTGGCGCGCTCTACCTTCGGGAAAAGATTAAAAAAGAGATAAAGCCGATTATTACCGGCGGCGGGCAGGAATTTGGTTTGCGGTCGGGAACGGAAAATACACCGCTAATTGTCGGTTTCGGCAAAGCGGTTGAACTTGTCTCCGCGCGCCGCAAGCAAAATTGTCTCAAAACTGAAAAATTAAAAAAATATTTTCTCGCGCGACTCGAGAAAATTTTTCCGGCACTCGCCGTAAACGGACCGATTGATGATAAGTCCGCGCCCCATATTTTAAATGTTTATTTGCCGGGCACGCTCGCGGACGAAATGCTTATAAAACTTGATAAAGTGGGCGTGGCGGTTTCCGCCGGTTCGGCTTGTTCCGCGCGGGCGACTAAACTTTCGCATGTTTTAACCGCAATCGGATTAGAGCAAGAGAGGATTATGAGCAGTTTGCGGTTTAGTTTCGGTAGAGAGACAAAAATAGCTGATTTAAAAAAAGTTTTGGAAATATTGATTCCGTTAGAAATAAGCCGCTTCTAGCGGCTGCCGCCGTGCCTTCAGCAAAGCGGATTTCTAACGTGATTGACAAATATCAAATAGCGTGATAAATTACTTCTAGTTTATTTACCAACCGCCATTTCGGGATTTTCCGAAAAAAAGTAGGAAACGAACGATTGGCATAAAATAAAGAAAGGAGATGATCACATGAGTACGAAAGAAAAACTTATGATGACATCAAACCAAAAGAAACAAATTCTCCGTGTAGTCGAGGATAAGCTAATTAAACTTAATCCTTCAAGAACTGGAGCGCAAACCGTTTTGAAAAAAGGCAAAGAATTACAGGTGAAGTTCGGCGAAATTTTTTCCGAACTGTTACACCCGATTCTCAAACTAATTTCCGAAGGAGAATCTATTATTCTTGACTCCGAAGACGGCACAAAAACTCTCGCGAAAGCGAAAGACCTTTTCAGCTGGATTGACTCCGATTTCAATAACTACGGCACCGATCAAAAAGGAGCGCCAACCAAAGAAACCGCCCTTCAGGTTTATGAAATGAATGAAGACGCGACCTTCTCCAAAATGTTCGGATCTCTCGACTCTGACTTGACCAAATTCTGCCTCACCCAAGCTCAGATCAAGCAGTTTGTGAAACGCCACAAGAATTGGCTAAGAGGAGAAGGTTATGGAACATTTTTCCTCTTTGAAAGTAATAACCAGTTCTTCGTTGCCTACGTGGACGTGCACTCGGACGACGCGCTCGAGGTGAGCGTGCACCGGTTTGAGAACTCGAACGTTTGGTCTGCCGACGATCGCCATCAGGTGGTTGTTCCGTAACCTGCCCGTTCCGCAGGCGGGCTGGCTTGACCCTTTCGTCCTTTGTTCTTTAATTCTGTTCTTTCAACCTTGAATTCCCTTAGACCTTTTGGCCTTTGGGGATTTTTTATTTTCAGCGCAGATATAATATAATTAAATTATGAATGATAAAATAAAAAATTATTTAGGTGGGGCGCTTATAGTTGTAAGTTTAGTTTCGGCTTTCGCGGCGTGGAGTTTCGCCGACACTTATTCAAAATCAATCGAACCGTCGTCTTTCCGGAGTTTTTCAGTTTCGGGCGAAGGGAAAGTAACCGCCGTGCCGGACGTTGCTGAATTTTCTTTCGGTGTTTTAACCGAAGGCGGTAAAGACATTGCGGCGTTAACGAATGAAAACACCACTAAGGTTAATAAGGCAATCGCGTTTGTGAAAAGCGAAGGAGTGGCGGATAAAGACATTAAAACCGAAAATTATTCGCTTACGCCGCGTTACCTAACTTACAGCTGTAATCATCCGGAAACAAGTGGTTCAGTGTCTTGTCCGCCCGCGGAAATTGTCGGTTACTCAATTAATCAAACGGTGAGCGTTAAAGTGCGGGATTTTTCAAAAATTGGCGAGGCGCTTTCGGGCGTTGTTCTAAACGGCGCGAATACCGTATCAAGCTTGAATTTTACGATTGATGATTCAAATGCGTTGCAAAACCAGGCGCGGGCAGAAGCGATTTCAAAGGCAAAAGAAAAAGCGGAAGTAATTGCGACTTCCGGCGGTTTTTCAATCGGCCGATTGCTTTCAATTGATGAAGGTTATTCGCCAGTTCCTTATTACTCAGCTAAAGAAACTTTTGGTTTAGGCGGGGCGGCGCCAGCGCCTGTAATTCAACCGGGTTCACAAGAAATCCAAGTAACGGTTAATTTAAGGTACGAAATAAAATAAGCCGATACGAATCTACGGATAACATCCGAATCTGCGAATTGCTACGAATAATTACAAAATATGAATAATAAAAAACTTTTAGTTTTTATAATTATTGCCGCGATTGTTGGCGGATTTTTTGGTTCGCTTGTTTCTTCAAGATTAGCGCAGGCGAATATTTTAGACGATTTATTAAATTATCTAAAAGGCGGCGCTATAACGACCGCGCCTAATCCGCCAGCTGGCGGATCGCCCATAAAAGAAATTCCACTCTACAAACCGACTATTGATTATGAAGAAGCGGTGATTCGCTCGGTTGAAACCGCTTCGCCATCAGTTGTTTCAATCGTCATTTCAAAAGATTTACCGGTAATTGAGAATTGCGGTTACGATCCTTTTTCTAATTTACCGCCGGAGTTTAAGCAATTTTTTGGCGGTAACGGCGGTCTGCCTGGCCAGGGTTTCCAATTTTCGCAGCCATGTGAAAAAGGAACGCAAAAAAAAGAAGTGGGCGGCGGTAGTGGTTTTATTGTGAGCGAAGAAGGCTTAATTGCCACTAACAAACATGTGGTTTACGACAAAAACGCGGATTATACGGTGCTCACAAACGACGGCAAAAAATATGACGCTAAAGTTTTAGCGCGTGACACAACAAACGATATTGCGCTTATAAAAATTTCAGCAACTGGCCTAAAAGCCGCAATAATTGGCAACTCTGATAGTGTGAAACTTGGTCAAACAGCAATCGCGATTGGTAACGCTTTAGGCGAATTTCGTAACACTGTTTCAGTTGGCGTGATTTCCGGCCTTTCACGAACAGTGACGGCTGGCGGTGGCGAATTTGGCTCGGAGACAATTCAAGGAGTTTTTCAAACGGACGCGGCAATTAACCCTGGCAATTCCGGCGGTCCGCTTTTGAACTTGAAAGGTGAAGTGATCGGCATTAACACAGCGGTTGTCTCGGGCGCCCAGAACATTGGCTTTACAATTCCTATAAATCAAGTGAAGCGGGCGATTGAATCGGTGAAAAAAACCGGCAGCATAAAAACACCTTATCTCGGCGTGCGCTATCTGATGATTGATGAGGGTTTAGCAAAAAAACAAAATTTACCGGTTCAAAATGGCGCTCTTGTGCGGGGAACGCCTGACGGTCCCGCGATTGTGCCCGGTTCGCCAGCGGAAAAAGCCGGCTTGAAGGCGGAAGATATTATTTTGGAAGTGAACGGCGAAAAAATTAACAAAGAAAAAACCTTAAGCAATATAGTCCAAGAATATTCAATCGGCGACACGTTGAATCTAAAAGTGGAACGGGGGAAAGACGTTATTACTTTAAGTATTACGCTTGCCGAGCGGCCGACTTCGGAATAAATAGAAATTAATTAATATTTCCACCATTAGCAATCTACACACTAGTTTGCTAATTTTGTTATAATAATATAATCTTGGTATAATTAATAAAAACTATGCCACAATTCCATCGCTTTACAATTAAGGCCCAAGAAGCACTTCAAGCGGCCCAAGATTTAGTCGGCCGCCATCATCACGGCGAACTGAAAGCGCTTCATCTTTTAGTTACTCTTTTGGGTGATGAATCCACTCTTGTCCGGCCAATGCTTCTAAAAGCGAATATGAATCTCGCCGAACTTGAAAAAGAACTTGATCGGGATTTGAACGCGCTTCCTAAAATTTTCGCGGGCGGTGGAACAGTTAATCAACTTTATCTTTCGCCGGAACTGATGAAAGTTTTAGATCGAGCGGGTGAAATTGCTTTAAAACAAAAAGACGATTTCATTTCTTGCGAACACTTAATTCTTGCTTTAATTGACGTGCCTTCCGCGGCGCAAGAAATTTTGAGCCGTTTTGGCGTAAAACGGGAAATATTAATACGAATTTTAGCCCAACTGCGTGGTTCGGTGCGGGTGACCGATGAAACGCCGGAATCAAAATTTCAAGTACTTGATAAATATGCCGTGAACTTAACCGAACGGGCGAAAGACGGCAAGCTTGATCCGGTAATTGGCCGTGAGGAAGAATTGCGGCGGTTGATGCAAATTCTTTCCCGACGAACAAAAAATAATCCGGTTTTAATCGGCGAGCCGGGCGTTGGAAAAACAGCAATTGTGGAAGGTTTGGCGCAGAGAATTATTTCCGGTGACGTGCCTGAATCTTTGAAGGGAAAAGAGATTATTATGCTCGATTTAGGCGCTTTGATTGCTGGCACGAAATTTCGCGGTGAATTTGAAGACCGTTTAAAAGCATTTTTGCGGGAAGTTCAGCAATCAGCCGGCCGACTTCTTCTTTTTATCGATGAAATTCATATGATCGTAGGGGCAGGCGCGGCTGAGGGGGCAATTGACGCCGGTAATTTATTGAAACCGGCGCTCTCCCGTGGCGATCTTCACGCGATTGGCGCCACAACACTAAAAGAATATCAAAAATATATTGAAAAAGACGCCGCGCTTGAGCGCCGTTTCCAACCGATTGTGGTTGAAGAACCAACGCTCGAAGATTCGGTTGCTATTTTGCGTGGACTTAAAGAAAAATATGAAATGCATCACGGGCTAAAAATAAGCGATGAAGCGATTATGGCGGCGGTGAATTTATCCGCCCGCTACATTACCGACCGTTTTTTGCCCGATAAAGCGGTGGATTTGATTGACGAGGCCTCGGCTGCTCAGCGACTTGAAAGCGATAGCGTGCCGGCGGAACTCGATAAATTGCGGCGGAGTATCGTAAAACTTGAAGTGGAACGCTCGGCATTGTTGAAAGAAAAAGCAAAATCAAAAACAAAATCGCCGCGCCTCAAGGAAGTAGAAAAAGAATTAAACCGCTTACGGGAGGAAAACGACGAATTATCTGCCGGCTGGCACGCCGAAAAAATTCAGCAAGACAATTTTAATAACTTGAGAAAGAAAGTGGAGAATTTGAAACGGGAAGCGGAAGTGGCGGAACGAGACGGTAATTTAGAACGAGTGGCGCAAATTGTTTACGGCGAACTGCCGGCCGCTGAAAAGGAAGCTGCCGCTTTTGAAAAAAAACACATAGGCGGAGAAATAAAATCAAAAAAGAAATCTAGCAGCAAAAAAATTCCTGTAAGCAATCGCCGTTTTATTAAAGAAAGTATTAACGAAGAAGATATTGCTTCCGTAGTTTCTCGTTGGACGGGTATTCCGGTTTCTCGAATGCTTGAATCGGAAGTAAAAAAATTAAGCCGATTAGAAGAAGAGCTTGGCGTGAGAGTGATTGGTCAGGGCGAAGCAATTAACGCTGTTGCGCGGGCGTTGCGCCGATCGCGCGCCGGCCTTGCGCCGGAAGACCGGCCGTCTGGCTCATTTATGTTTTTGGGACCAACTGGCGTTGGTAAAACAGAATTAGCGCGTGCACTTGCGGAATTTATGTTCAATGACGAAAAAGCCCTTATTCGGATTGATATGTCGGAATATATGGAACGGCACGCTGTTTCCCGGCTTATTGGTTCGCCGCCGGGTTACGTTGGTTTTGAGGAAGGCGGCCAACTTACAGAAATCATTCGGCATCGGCCTTATAGCTTGATCCTATTTGATGAAATTGAAAAAGCTCACCCGGAAGTTTTCAATGTTTTACTGCAAGTTTTGGATAACGGCCGCTTAACCGACGGCAAAGGGCGGCTTGTTAATTTTCGGAACGCGGTTGTGATTTTAACTTCTAATGTCGGCAGTAATTATTTCCACGAAATGTCGGGTTTAGGTTTTGCCCAAGGAGATAAAGAGGAATTAAAATCGAAAGAAGAAGAGTATCGGGAAAAAGCGCGGCGAGCGTTACGTGAAACATTCCGGCCAGAATTTTTAAATCGCCTTGATGAAACCGTCATCTTTAACGCGCTTACACCCGCTGATATCGGGAAAATCGTTGATATCCAACTTCAGAAACTGACTGAAAAATTAGCCGAACGCCGAATTGAACTCACAATAAAACCGGCGGTTAAAGAATACTTAGTTAAAAACGGTTTTGATAAAGAATACGGCGCTCGGCCAATCAAGCGGCTGATTCAAAAAGTGATTATTGATGCTTTAGCTGATAAAATGATTAGAGGTTTAGTGAAAGATGGTAAAAAAGTTAACATTTCTCTTAACCAAACAAATAACGTGGAAGTTACTGTTTAAAGCTTTTTTCTACGGAATTATTCTTTTTTGGTTAACGCAAGTCGGTTTCGGTTTTTGGCCGGTCTTTTTATTTTTTCTTGTTGCTATCCTGATTTATTTTTCCGAGAAAGGCAGTAGTGAAGGTATTAGTTTTTCTTTCTGGTTTTTATTTTTTTTAAGCTTGGTTTTTCTCGAGCTGAATAATCTTTATAAGTTCGAAGGTGTTTGGAACTTTTTTACTTTTTTTATTAATTCCCCGTTTATCGTTATTTTTTGGAGCGGTCTTCTTTTTCTTTGGTTGGGTTTGAATCAAAGATTTTTCAACAACCGTTTTTTGGTTTTTAATATTTTTAAAACCCTGCTAGTAATCACTGCTTATATTTTTTATTACCTGTTGCCTCAAAACTTTTTCTTTGCCGTTGGCCTAATGCTTTTAATCGGTCTTTCTTTCCGCGAGGATTTCGTTTTTTTCGGTTTCTTGTCAAAAAAAATAATTCTTGGGGGGAGTTACGCGTTAGCTTTTCTTGTTTTTCAAGTTGGCTGGTTTATTGCTTTTTTGCCACTAGGTTTTTTAAACTCCGCCGCGCTACTTACGCTTTTTACCGCCATAAGCCGCGATCTTTTTATCGTCCGGGAGCGCGGTTTATTGAACCGGACCCTAGTTTTTGAAGAAGCGGCTTTTTTTACGATTTTAATGGTTATTATATTCGCTTTTTCTTCTTGGACGGTTTAAACTAAAAAGCGTAACTTCAAGGGCAATTATTCGTTATATCTATTGAAACCCTAAGGAAAGCGCAGTTTATCAACAGCGGGGCTTTCAAGCACTTTTCTAGCTTGTATAATGATTTCTAGCTTAGAGTGAGGCTAAGCTACTTTAATCAAAAGAAACAAGCGACGTCGGCCGAATTATCGGCAAGCGTCTGTTTGTTCTCCACGATTTAAGTAGTTTTATCTCGCTCTAGCGAGATTTTGTTTATACGTCCAATTATTACCAACCGTTTTTCGTTTAGCTCTTCTGCTAAATAATCCTCACTAGATTAGCGGCAAGTCGAGAGCGACGGAAGACGTTCCAGACAAAATCAAAGGTCGGCGACCAAATTTAATACTTCGGCAAGCTCAGTATTATTCTGAGTGAAATCGAAGGATAAATAATTTAGGTCGATAAATTTAAGAAAATTCTAAAATTACAAAAAATGAGTAAATTAACTAGTAAAATTTTATCAGTCGGTCTTTCCATCACAACGATGGTTTGGTTGGCTGGTTCAGTAGTTCCAGTAAGCGCTCAATCCGTTGATATCAACGCTTTGCTCGCGCAAATTCAAGCTCTTCAACAGCAAATAGCAGCTTTGCAAGGTAACAGCGGCACCCCAGCATCTTCTTACACGTTTACTCGCGACCTCACCGTGGGTAGCAAAGGAGCAGATGTGACGGCTTTGCAGCAAACCTTGATTAGCGGCGGTTATTTGAAGGTCGCGGCCCCGACAGCCTTCTTTGGTTCTTTGACTAAGGCGGCTTTGGCGGCTTGGCAGGCGGCGAAGGGAGTTACTCCTTCCGTCGGTTACTTCGGTCCGAAAACCCGCGCGGCTTTTGTGGGTACAGCAACAGGAGGTACTGGTGGTATTCCGCCAGTCGTAATTGTGCCTTCCGGTACTGATTTAGTTGCTTCTTTGGCGGTTGATACGCCAGCGGCAAGAACAATCGGTTCAGGAACAGCTTTCAATCCAGCTTTAAAGGTTAACTTGACGGCTGGTTCTAAAGCAGTGAATGTGACAGGCGTTACTTTGCAGAAGAGTGGCTTTGTCGCGAACACATCTCTTAATGGTGTTGACGTTATTGACGCCATGGGTGTGCGGCACGGCAATGTTATAACTTCTATTAACGCTGATAACACAATCGGTATTACTTTCCCAAGCAGCCCGATTATGGTTGCGGCAGGACAGTCAACTTCGTTTACAGTGCGATTCAACCTTGTGACAGGTTCTATTACCGGCACGGTTGCGTTTAACATTAATTCGGCGTCGGCAATTATGGCTGACACAACTTCAATTGGTGGTAGTTACCCGATTGTTGGTAATGGAATGAACATCGTAAGTGGCGCGAGCGCGTTAGCTTCCACTACTTTAGATGTTTTGACCTCAACCGGTTCAAGCTCTTTAAGTGTTGATCCAGTGAGCCAACAGGAAATTACAAAATTCCAGGTTCGAGAAACCTCTTCTAATGAAGGAGTAAACTTTTCCGCTTTGACCTTATATAACTATGGCAACGCGGGAGCAGGCGATTACGCGGATGTTCAGTTACTTGATCAATCCGGTAATATTTTGGCGACTGCTCAGCCAATGGGCCAGTATGTAAACTTTACGATTACACCCGCTTACTTCATTGATAAGGGGTTAACGAAAAATTTCACCGTAAAAGCGAAGCTTATCGGCGGCACGACAAAAACAATTAACCTTGTGGTTTACAACAACTACGATATTAATCTGATGGGCGTGACGACCGGTGTCTCCGTTATTCCGGGCGCGGCGGCGACGAATGACTCCGCGTTCCCGATCGGTAATGGTTTCAACATCCAGACGATTGGTACCGGCACGGCGACTTTGACGCGAACAATTGATTCGCCAAGCGCGGCGGTTACTCCTTCCGCGAACAATGTTCTCTTAGCGAAATACAACTTTAGGCCGAGTGGCGAGAACATGGAAGTGCGGCAGGTTAGTTTCTACATTGCGACTTCGACTGCAGCCGCTAAAACATTAACCGGCACGGTTTATGTGAAGTTTAACGGCGCGATTGTCTACAGCACTGGCGGTTCCAATGTTTCGCCGATTACGGCAGCTACCTTTACCTTGTCGAGTTATCCGGTTGCCACTCAAGGCGTGGATAACTTTATAACGGTTGAAACTTCGATTCCTTCGACCGCGACAGCGGTTGATAGTTATCAAGTGAAGTCCTTTGATATTATTCAAGCCAAACGTTTAGTAACAAATGACCTCGTTGATCCGACTGTGGCGGCGACTGATGGCCTCGCGCTTTCAGTTAAAGCAGCCGCTCTTACGGTGACAACACTTGCATCATTGCCACTTGCCGGCCAATCAGTAGTGGTGGGCACGAACGATTATGTTTTCGCCACTATTACTTTGAATTCTTCGGCGGGCGGTGAAGACGTGAATGTGACGACCGTTAAAGTATCAGATTCAAGCAGTGACTCCAATTACACCGGAATTACTAGTCTTGTGATGTACAAAGGTAACCCAGTGAGTGGCGGTACAGTTCTTTCAACAACCGCTTCAACAGCGACAAACGGCGCTACCACAAACTTCAATTTCTCATCGCCGATTGTGGTCAACCGCGCAACACCAGTCACTCTTTACTTAGTGGCTAATGTTGCTTCATCCACATCCGCTAACGTCACACACACTTTCAATGTTGCTTCGTCAACATCGGCTATAACCGCCGTTGGCGTGACAACAGGTAATAGTTTGACGAACGGTACGGATATTAGTTTCGCCGGTAGTGGTCAGGCGCAAACTATAGTTACTTCCGGTTCGCTTAATATGAACCTCGTAACTGGCGCAGGCGCTACACCAAGTAATAACCAAACGGTTTCGGTTGGCGCAACTCAAGGAACGTGGTTTGCGGTTAGATTGAGTTCAGCTAATGAAACGCAAAAAATTACTTCCTTGAAGCTTACAGCGACAAGTTCCGGTTCAACTGGTTTAACAACGACGACTCTAAGGAATATCACGCTTTCTGGCGATCTTGTACCAGCAGGATTAACAAAAGGACAGTTTGATACTTGTATTGCCGGTGAATGCGTTGTTACTTTCCCATCCGTCGGTGGTACGTCAGATAATATTTTGACTGCGCCGGTGCCAGTTAGTGGCACGACGATTTACGTGAAAGCTGATGTTGGGGTCGGCACGATAGATGACCTTGGTAATAGCTTCGCGTTCGTTATTGCTTCAAGCACTCATGTGACCGTAAAGGGTTCAGTGAGTGGACTTACGACTGGTACGGTGACAGGTCAACCTGGAATCAGTACCGGTGCTAGCACGGTTGTTTCTACCGGCTATTCATTCGTTGTACCGCAGAGTGTTGTTGTTACAGGAGTTTCGCCAACGGTGGCAACAAAGATAATTGGTTTAACATCTGGTCAGACAGTTGCGACATTTAAGATTACGAATAACGGCGCAACCCCGATTTATCTTTCAACTTCCACTACGGGTATGACCTTCTACAATAGTGGCGCTGGTACGACAACGGCAACATCTAGCGCTTACACGCTGTATGCTTCCCAGATGTCTAATTCAAGCGCTGATATCACCTACAGCACTTCTACATGGGCGACCTCCCTTGGTTCTTCAAGCGTTCCTTTCGGATACACAATTTCTGCATCTGAAGCAAATCGAACGATTCTTGGAGGTTCTTCAAGATACTTGATTATCAAGACGAACGTTGCGGCGGATAACGGCAACACCTTCAAGTTCTCTATTCAGACGATCGGCAACCTTCTTTACTACGTAAAAGGTAGTGATCTCTATGGTTACCCGTCTAACCCGACAAACTCTGCAAGCGTACCCACTGGTCTCTATATTGATGGTGTTATTCCTGGAATAATGCCGTCGGTTGAGGTGACGACCTTGTCGAGTAGCTAATTCTGCTTAACTGATTTCTAGTTTTTCGATAGCATATAATCGAACAAAAAGACCCCGAGAAGGGGTCTTTTTGATTTAATTTTTTACTTGAACAAAACTCTTTAATTAGATAGTATTTAAAAACTGGAAGTATGGCTTATTTTAAGACGGCAAAATTTTTTCTAATTATTTCTGTTTTAGCAGTTGCGGTTGTTACCGTTTCCACGCTTTTTCCTTTTATTGTCGGTAAGTACACCTGGTTTCGGACAACTGTTGATCTTGCGCTCATATCTTTTCTTCTCGGTCTTGTACTTTCACCAGAGGCGGAGATTTATGAGAAAAAATTTATTAAACTTTTGAAGTCGCCGCTTGCAATCGCGGTTTCGATTTTCGTCTTAGCGGTTATTTTAGCTTCTCTTTTTGGCGTTGATCCGTCATTTTCTTTTTGGTCTAATTTTGAGCGCGGCGAGGGAGGTTTACAATTACTCCATCTATTAATTTTCTTTTGGCTCTTAATTATGCTTTTCCACGACGATAAGGATTGGCGGAAAATTTTTTGGTCATCCATTATTACTGGTTTGCTAATGACAGCGTATGGCGCGGGAGCAGGATTAAAATATATAGATCAGGCGGCAAACGGCTCGTTTTTCCAGTCTTTTAAGGACTTTATCGGACCGTCATTTAGCCAGCCCGGTTTTCGGTTCGATGGTTCGATTGGAAATTCATCTTATGTTGGTGCTTATGCCATTTTCATACTTTTTTACTTAGCAATGCTTTTTATTGGTAATAGAAGCAAGAAAAAATTGTCTTTTGAAAATTTTGCGCTTGCAGGTCTTGGCGCAATTTTCTTAGCCGTTCTTTATCTTGCTGCGACCCGCGGCGCTTTTCTCGGTTTCGTCGTAGCTATTGTCGCATTTCTCGGTTACTTCATCTATGTTCATCAAGCTTGGCGTAAGCGGCTTTTGGTTGGGGTAACTCTTTTTGTTCTTGTTGTAGGTTTGTTCATAAAATTCCAAGATACGCCGTTTGTGAAATCTCTTCCCGCTTCGCGCATTTTTACCATTTCTTTAGACGCGAACACATTTAAAACTCGGGCTCTTATGTGGCAAATTGCTTGGGACGGATTTAAGGCGCGACCAATTTTCGGTTGGGGACCAGAAAATTTTATTCAGGTTTTTGATCGGCGTTTCAATACCGCCTATTTTACGCCGAGTCAGGGATTTGGCGCTTGGTTTGATCGTGCTCACAGTATTTACTTTGATTATCTGGTGGAAACAGGCGCTTTCGGTTTCTTAAGCTTCTTAAGTATCTTCACCATCTTCTTCATCCAACTCTATAAAAAAACAAAAACCAATCTTAGAGAAAATAATCAACTGAAAAAGAATAATAATCACAATGAAAAAGAATTAACTAACCAAAAATATTTATCTTCAGAGCTCGCTTTGCTCTTCGCGGTTTTGATAGCTTATTTGGTGCAGGGAATAGTGCTTTTTGACGTTCTACCAATTTATATAAATTTGTTTTTAGTCCTCGCCCTAGCCACTTACAAGCTTAAAGAAAATACTTATCAGAATTAAGTCTTAATTATGTTCATAATAAAAGAATTTAGAAAAATATTGTACATTGTGATAATTATCGCTGCTCTTTTGAGTTTGTATTTCGGCGCTTACTCACCTTTCGTGAAAGCCCGCAAATACATCACCGCGCTAGGCACTATTTCGAACGTGCACACCATTCAAGATTTTGAAGCCGTCTTTGACAGAGTTTTTAATTTTTATTCGCCGGTTGGTTCGGAAGAGGTGGTTAAATTTTTAAGCAATGACATTTTAAATTTGACCAGTCAGCAAGGACAACCAGAAGCAGTAAGTCGCGAGCTTGTTCGCTACATTGAGCCACACCTTTTTCTAAATAATAATGTTCGTCATCTAATGACGGGCGGTCAGTTGTACTTAACTCTTTTTAATAATTATGGTCAAAAACCGGAAGATTTTAAAAAGGCGCTTAATTATTACGAGCGAGCTTTTATGATCGGTCCGAAATTACCACCAGTACTTTATGGCTTGTTCAATTTGTATATACAAAGCGGACAAAAGGATAAAGCTAAAGAAATAGGCCAAATTATTTTGAATTATTGGCCGGATAATGATCAAATTCGCGGCTTAATATCCTCTCTCTAAAATTTTCGAGAAAAGCTTATTCCAAAATTGGTTTTTCTAGGCGAAAAGTGTCGTTTTCGTAATTTTCTCCTTGGCGAGGCCCTTTTGATAACTGGAGAAGAACGGAATCTTCAAGAGCCTTAAAAGCGTGTTGTTCATTAGGAATGCTTAACGTAAGATCACCTTCTTTCACTTCGATTGTTTCTACAGGATTGTTATCCTTCTTTGAGGCGTAAGTAAAACTCCCCTTAACTATATAAGTATATTGCGAACTTTTTTTATGAAAGTGATTACCGCGAACAGAACCTTTTTTACAGGTAATAATTGTCACCGAATCAACGTCTTGTCCGACAATAATGTCTCTGATTGATCCTCGCGAGTCCTCAAAATTAATCGGTTTTTTATCTATTTTCATATTTTTATATTATACTAGGTTTCGGAATTGGCACAATAAATTTACCGCCGCGTTTTTTGTAATCGCTTAAATTTTTCATAATTTCCGGAGCAAAGTTCCAGGCGAGAAGAAGAGCGTAATCAGGTTGGCGTTTTAAAAGTTCGGAGTCCGGAAGAATGGGAATGTGCGTGCCTGGAGTGAAACGGTTAATTTTAAGCTCGGATTTTTCAGTCGCAAAATCAATAAGTTCCGGGCCAATTCGGCAGTAATTTAAAAGCGTCATGCCTTTGGCCGGCGTGCTTACAATTGCAATGCTCTTATTTTTACGTTTCAGGTCCCGAAGTAGATTTTTTAGTTCTACACGGTGATTTGCTACAAGCTTGGCGAAGATTTTTAGTTTCGGCAGGGAATGAATATTATCTTTTAATTCCATTTTAAGCATTGCTCTAACCGTTTTATTTATTGGGTGGATGCTATTTTTGCCGATAAAAACTCTAAAAGAACCGCCGTGAATTTTTTTAGTTTCAACATCAAAAACCTCCATTTTATAGTTCTTGAAAAATTGAATAACAGGTTTTAATGAGAGATAAAGAAGGTGCTGATGGTAGACAGTATCATATTCTAAATTTTCCATAAGGTTTGAAAAATGCGGCGATTCAAAAATAAAAACTCCGTTATTTTGCATTAAGATTTTAACCGCTTTTACGAATTCATGATGGTTGAACACGTGCGCGAAAACATTCGTGCCGACGATAACCTTCGCTTTACCGTATTTTTTGACTACATCTTTCGCAACTTTAGGCGTAAAAAAATCAGGGATAGTGCGAATACCACGCTTATTCGCAATACGCGCGATGTTTGGCGCCGGGTCTACGCCTAAAATTTTTGTGCCAGCCGTTTTAAACCCTTGGAGAAGAACTCCGACATTACTTCCAACGTCCACCACAAGATCTTTTTTTCCCAAATTTAGTTTTTTTGTGACGGATTGGGCAAAATTATTGTAATGTTCTACGCCCGTTTTAGTAACTGAAGATTGATAAAGATAATCTTTCTGATACATTTCTCGCGGGTCAACCGTGTAAGAAAGTTGGCTTAAACCGCATTTTCCACAAAATACGACAACAAGCGGATAAGACGTTTCCGATTCTTTTAGTTCTTCTTGGGTTGGAAAATGATCCGAGTGCGGAGTGAACCCTAAATCAAGATAAGGAATTAATTTTATGCTTTTGCAAAAGCGACATTTAGTTATGGCTGGCATATCCACCCTATATTAAGATAACTAAGGTATCACTGTCAATAATTTAGTTTGACAGAATTTTGTTTTTTTAATAATATAATGCCATGAAAAGCGCCCTCGTTACAGGCATTACCGGTCAAGACGGATCGTATCTGGCGGAATTTTTGTTGAACAAAGGTTACCAGGTTATGGGTGTGGTTCGCCGTTCATCTTCTATTAATACTGAACGGATCGATCACATTCTTAAAGATCTTCACAGCAAAGGTGTTGTGCTTTTTCGGGATTATGGCGATTTAGCTGACAGTCATAGTTTATCACGCTTCATTGATGGAAATGTTGAATCTTACAACCGTTATGGCTCTTACGAATTTAAATTTCCGCCGGATGAAATTTACAATTTAGGTGCTCAATCACATGTGCGCATTAGTTTTGACATGCCAGAATACACTGCGAATGTAACTGGTCTTGGAACATTGAGATTACTTGAGCTTGTAAGGAATCACGAAGCAAGGAATCCGAATTCAAAAATTAAATTTTACCAAGCATCGAGTTCAGAAATGTTCGGGTTTTCCCCGCCGCCGCAAAACGAACAGACAGTTTTTCACCCAAGAAGCCCTTATGGTTGCGCTAAAGCATTCGCTTACCACACTGTGATAAATTACCGCGAGTCCTATAATATTTTTGCCGCAAATGGCATTCTCTTTAATCATGAATCGCCTCGTCGTGGCATTAATTTTGTTACGCGGAAAATCGTAAGAGCTGTCGCGGAAATAAAACGCGGTCGGATGGAAAAACTTCACTTAGGAAATTTAGACGCTAAAAGAGATTGGGGTTACGCACCCGAATATGTTGAAGCAATGTGGTTGATGCTCCAACAGCCGGAAGCCGATGATTACGTTATTGCGACGGGTGAAAACCATTCAGTTCGGGAATTCGCTGAAAGAGCTTTTAAGTACGCTGGTATTGATATTGTTTGGCAAGACCAAGGACTTTTAGAAAAAGGCCTAGACAAAAAAACCGGCAAAGTTTTAGTGGAGATTGATCCGGACTATTTCCGACCGGCGGAAGTTCATGATTTGCGAGGAGATTATACAAAAGCGAAAGCCAAATTGGGTTGGAATCCTAAAACAAAATTTGACGACCTCGTAGCTTTAATGATGGAGCACGAACTTAAGGGAGGCGCTAAATAATTTAATGATTGGCCATGTAGTCATGTTCAAATTTCGTCCAACTGCTTCTGCGGATGAGCGGGAGCAAGCGGTTGCACTACTTCATAGCATGAAGGATAAGATTAAAGAAATAGACATATGGAAAATCGGGACACAATATGCGCCGTCAGAAAAACGCTGGGATGTAGTTGAGGTGGCAACTTTTCCTGACGAAGCCGCGCTTTTTAAATTTCAAGCACATCCTGCACATAGGGAACTTACTGATTTCACAAAAGAAATCGCCGATTGGCACGTTGTGGACTACGAGTTTTGAATTAGGTTACTCGAGGAATACTCGAATATTTTTAAACACTTGACAATTTTCTAGTTCGTATTATACTGAGTTCAGTTCATCAACAATTAAATTAATAGGAGAGTTATATGAAGTTGGTTTTACTATATGGCATTCCCGCTGTTGGCAAGTTTACTGTTGGCAAGGCGCTTCAGGAGATTACCGGATTCAAGTTTCTGCACAATCATCTCTTTGCCGATTTATGCACGATGATTTTTGATCCAGGAACCCCCGCTCACGCAGAATTGAATCATCGCATCCGAATGATTGTTTATAAGACAGCCGCAGAGAAGGGCCTTAAGGGATTAATAGTGACTTTTAATTACTATACCGGGCCTCGTACTGAGCACTCAAATAATGCACTCTTAGCTTGGGCTAATTTGATGAAGGACTTAGGAGGCGAGTTTTGTCTAGTCCGGCTTTCGTGTGAAACGAAAGAGCTTGAGAGAAGGGTTATAAGCTCATCCCGCATCGGTACGAGAAAGATTGTCGAAGTTGAAAAATTGCGGGAAGTCTTAAGAGAAGAATTCATCTCCGACAAAGTACCGGCGAGCATTGCTAGTAGTTTGTGCATTGACAACACCGATCTGTCTCCGAGAGAAGTCGCGGAGATGATAAAGCAACATTATAATAAATAAGCCCCAGTTTATCGGGGGCTTTTTTATTTTAATCAAAGGCGATATCATCGTAGTTATGGGAATTAATACAATTGAGGAAGCTGAACCTTATTTGAAAAAAAATATTTTTCCGGAACTCGAACAAGGACGTCCAAATTGGGATAAGCCACATACCGAAGCAGTCGTTTTTTACACAAAAGAAATTATTAAAAATACCCTTGATTTAAACCTGGACCGGGCGGTTCTTGTTGTAGTTGCTTATGCTCACGATTGGGGGTATGCAAACCTATTCAAAAAGGGAATTTATATAGGAAGAGAAGATATTCAAAATGTGAAGATCATGCATGCGCAAATAAGTATGGAAAAGATCTCCGCACTTTTGCAAGATCCGATATTTAGTTTTTTAAGCGCCGGACAAAAAGAAAGGATATGCCATTTGGTTCTTGTCCACGACAATCTTGAAAAGCTTAACCAAAAAGATGAATTGGTATTTATGGAAGCAGACACGTTGGGGCAACTTGATATAACCAGGGCAACCCCGACATTCAATAAAAAAGATAATGAAAAATATATGACAAAGACATTGAAAACAAGAATTTCAAGGTTTGTCACCCCCTTCGCTAAAAAGAAAGCCGAAGAATTATTCTGGTTAAGAAAAGAGCATTATAAAAACAAAAACTTTACAAACTTGACATAATAACAATGCTTTGCTATACTGTTTTTAGTATTTTTCTAATTAAATAATAACGAATCAAAAGAAAGGAAAGGCACGTGAATAAGAGAAGAATTCAAATTCGGTTAGCCATCCGGGGAGATGAGCGTGGCATTATTGACGTTGTCGAAGGTACATTTCCGCAGGACTTTAATTATGGGAAGGGTTTCGACAGAGAAAAATGCCGAAGATTTTTTAGAACAGCTCTTAATGATGAGAATGAAATCGTAATTGTTGCAAAACAAGGAGACAAGATTATCGGTTTCATTCACTATGAGAATAAACCCCCGACCAACGGCACGGTTTATTTGAACATGATTGGCATAAGTAAGAACATGCAGGGGCAAGGCATTGGCATAAAACTTCTTATCAAAGGCGATAAACTTGCGGTGCGATACATAAAAGAAGTTTGTGGCATTCCGAACCTTGCGACAATATATCTTTCCACAAGTAAGGACAATCCTGTAGGACAGCGACTTTATCTCAAAGCAGGATATATTCATGTGGGAAATATTCCCGGGCTTGTAGGTAAAGGTAATATCGAACTCGTGATGTTAAAAAAAGTGGGAGACGTAAAATACAAAACCGGCCTATGGGCCAAAAAAAGAAAGGAGTGATTTATAGTGAAAAAGATATGGGAAATTTTTCCAAATCTTGCGGCAGTGGTTCGTAAAACCCATCTTGACGAAAAAATAACGGGAGGCGGTCATGATTTTGAACATGCGGCAAGAGTAGCTCAATACGCTTATATTGTTTCCGAAGGAGAAGTTTTTAGAAATCTTGCTGGTGCCGCTGGGCTTTGTCATAACGCTGATCGCGTTCTTCAAACTAGGCTTAAAGTTGGGCGGCGTGATGTTTCAGCAGATAAAATCCGTGATCTGGTTTTGGAATGGCTTTCTTCTGAGTCGGCTTTTATAGATTCAGATAAAGAAACAATTATTGACGCTGTTTTAAAACACGGCGGCAAGAATGATGATTCTGACAGTCCGATACTTGTGGCGCTGATGGATGCCGACCGTCTAGTAAATATCGAGTTGGATCTCGTAATTCGTTCTGGTCAGTTTCAGCCAGACCTTCCAGCAGTGGATTTTGTCTTTTTCTTAAGCGACCCTACCGCGGATTATAAAAATCCAAAATCCGTGCTTCGTGATATTTTTCATTCTCTTGAATGGGAAACCGATTCAAGATTTCAGATTAGATTGCCTCGAGCGGTTGAAATGGCAAAATCAAGATTTGCGGCTCTGAGAACGTTCATTCAAACAATTGAACTGCAACTTAAAGATTCTGGACTCATGCCTTATCCGTTCGTCTAATTTAAAAAGGCGGGAATTAAATCCCCGCCTTTTTTATTTGCAAAAATTGCTATAAAAGCGATAATTATTTTCAGGATTATGGAAAACGGTTACAAAGAAAAATTTTATTCAAAATATATTTCGACTCACAATCTCAATCTTTACGGCGAAAGAGATTTTAATTATTTGAAAAGCCAGTTCCCTTCGTGGCAAAAATATTTTTCAGTATTTTTGCCGGAAAACAAAGAAGCGAAGATTATTGACTTGGGATGTGGTGAAGGCGCCCTTATAAACTGGTTGCAAGACCTAGGTTTTAAAAACGCGGAAGGAATTGATGTGAGTTCAGAGCAAATCGAACTTGGTAGAAAATTCGGCATCAAAAATTTAAAAGAGGCCAATATTTTAGAATTTATTCGCGATAAAGGTAATCTTTACGATTTAATTTTTTTAAGGGATGTTCTTGGTCATTTTGATAAAGAAGGAGTTCTCTTGGTTTTGGATTCAGTTTTTAAATCTTTGCGGGCCGGTGGGGTTTTAATTGTGAAAACTCCAAATGCGGAGAGTCCATTGAGCGGCCGTTTGCGCTACGGCGATTTTACTCACGACGTGAGTTTTACCGGCAGTAGCTTAAAGCAAGTTCTAATGGTTTGCGGTTTTAAAAATATTCGGATATATCCGATGCGGCCGGTTGTTCACGGCCTAATATCATTTATCCGATATGTTTTATGGTTTTGCATTGAGTTTAAAATAAAGCTTTACCGTTTGATTGAAGCTGGTGGCAGTGCAGGATTTTACACTCAAAACATCTTCGCGGCGGCAGAGAAAAAATAAATTGTTGCAAAAAATAAGATAGAGACCGAACGCCCACGGCCCTTTTTGCTAATATTGACAAATTAATATTACTATGCTAAGATCTAAATTAGCTTATTTAACATAAATCACCATTATTCTTTAGAGAAAAAACAAGGAGATCTATATGGGTCGAGTATTGGTTGTTACGACGACGATGTATCAGAATATCGAGGAAGTAAGGTTTAAACTTGCCTGTGAGTTTGTAAGGCAAGCGATTGAAAAAGGATATCAAGTACTGATTATTGATAATTCCCCAGAAAACATTATTTCCGATGTTTTACAAGCAATCGGTGCTACCGTAGTAGACGGCAAGGGAAGAAGTTTTCAGGAACAACGGCGCTTGGCATTTGAGCTAGCAGCTGATGAAAAGAAAAAACAGTTGATTTCAGCAATAATTTGGAGTGAGCCAGAAAAGGTTCAAATCATCAAATACATTCCGGAAATTATTGCTCCGATTATCACAGGACAAGCTGATGTTGTTATTCCGTCCCGTAGCGAAAAGGCGTGGCGAAGTTATCCTTCTTTTCAGCAAAAGACAGAGAAGCTAATAAACTTTACTTACTGTGAGCTAACAGGCATTCTTGCTGATCCAAGTTTTGGACCAGAAGCTTATTCGCCTGACGCGTCTCAAGTTTTTGTCGATTGTTTTTCAAAGAATTATGGGCAAAAACTTCCTAGTCCTTATCTTCAGGCGATCGCTCCGATTGAAGCTTTCGCTAGAGGGCTTCGAGTTTCGGCAGTATATATTGATTTTGAATATCCGCCGGAACAAAAAACAGAAGAGGAAGGGCCGCGATTTTTGGAGATGGTAGAAAAAAGATTACAACAGCAAGAAGACCAGATTAGAACCTTTTTCGCGGTCGCAAAAAAACTTGGTTTTATCAAAAGCCAATTACTATAAAATACCCCCAGTTCTTAAAATAAGACTGGGGGATTTTTTTAACATCTTTTATTTTTCGCTCCTTTCTGCCATAATGGGTTTTATGAGGAAAATTCCCGTTTCCCAACCATTTTTAGGAGAGGAAGAAAAAAAAATTGTAATGGATGCTTTGGATAAGGGTCAAATTTCCGGTTTTTCCGGGAGCTATATTAACGATTTCGAAAAAAGTTTTGCAAAATATTGTAGCACCGAATATGCGATTACAACTACAAGCGGAACAACCGCGCTCCATTTGGCTCTCGCAACGCTGAAAATCGGGCCGGGCGATGAAGTACTCGTTCAAACATTTACAAACATGGCTACTTTTTTTGCCGTTCATTATTGCGGCGCAAAACCGATTCCGATTGACATTGAGAAAGATACTTGGAATATTGATCCTAGTCTAATTGAGCAAAAAATTACACCGCGGACAAAAGCTATTATGGTGGTTCATATTTATGGCCATCCGGTGGATATGGATCCAATTTTGGCAATCGCCAAGAAACACAATCTTTTTGTTGTGGAAGATTGCGCGGAAGCCCATGGCGCGGAATATAAAGGTAAGAAAGTTGGATCGCTCGGAGACATTGGTTGTTTCAGTTTTTATGCCAATAAAATTATTACAACCGGTGAAGGCGGGATGATTACCACGAATAATAAAGAATTAGCTGATCGGGCGAGAATGCTAAAATCATTAGCTTTTGGCGCGACAAATAAATTTATGCATCAGGATATTGGCTACAACTACCGGATGACGAATCTTCAAGCAGCCTTAGGTTTAGCTCAAATCGGGAAAATAGATTTTATCATCGGTAAAAAAAGAGAAATCGCAGCTTTTTACAATGACGCTTTCAAGAACATTCCTGAAATCCAATTACCCGTTGAAAAACCCTACGCTAAAAATGTTTACTGGATGTATTACGTGGTGCTTCGGGGTAAAGCGGAAGGCAAAAGAAAAACAGTTCTTGAAGAGCTTTCAAAATTGGGTATAGAAACCAGAGAAGGATTTATTCCTTATAACACGCAAGAAATTTTTATTAAAGGAGGTTTTACTAATCACGATGATTGTCTTGTCGCCAATAAAATCGGTTTAAATGGTTTTTATATTCCGAGCGGGCCGATTTTAAGCGAAGAGGAAAAAAAATATGTTGCTCGGTCGCTTATAGAAATTTGCCGGTCATTTTAAAATGAAAACCAGCTCAAAAGTTAAATTTGGCGTGATTGGTTGTTCTAGCGTAGCTATTAAAAATGTATTTCCGGCAATGCGGGATTCGGAGTTTGTTGAGTTAGTTATGATTGGTTCAAGAAATCCGGAAAAAACTAGGGAGGTTTCTAAAGAATCTAGAGTTAGCGCGTGGGGAACATATGAAGATGTTTTAAAGAATAAAGACATTAACGCTATTTATATTTCGTTGCCAAACGCTTTTCACGAAGAGTGGTCTATGCAAGCGATTAAGGCCGGGAAACATGTGATTTGCGAAAAACCAGCCGCAATTTCTTACGCCTCTGCAAAGCGAATGGTTGAAGCCGCTAAAAACAACAGAGTTCGTATTATTGAGGGGTTAATGTTTCGCTATCACCCGCAACACGAAAAAGTAAAAGAGTTGATAAAACAGGACGTACTAGGCGATCTTATTAGGTTTGATGCGTGTTTTGGAATTCCAGGATCGGGTAATGGAGTAAATTTATTGAATAAAAATCTTGGCGGCGGTTCGTTGAATTACCAAGGGCCTTACCCAATTTATGCGAGTCGGATGATCTTCGGCGAAGAACCTAAGAGTATTTTATGTAAAATGAAATTTGATCCTGAAAGTCGCGTTGATGTAAAAGCTGATATGGTTTTATATTACTCGGGTGACAAAACTGCCTTCGCTTCCACTATTTATGGTTCTTATTTTCAGTCCACGTATGGTGTTTTAGGTAGTAAAGCATATCTAAGAATGGGAAGAGCGTATGCAGTTCCTAGAGATATAGCGACAAAAATTTTCCTTGATAAAAATGATAAGATACAAGAAATTACAGTTGAACCTGCTGACCATTTTAAATTAATGTTCGATGATTTTTGCGGAGAAATTTTAAAAGGAGGGGATGGCAAAAAAGATTACGAAGGCGACCTTTTAGCTCAAGCTCGTATTCTTGAAGCGGCTAGGGTTTCAGACGCGGAGAAACGAATCGTAAATATTTCTGAGATAAAATAATTTCACATAATAATAACTTCTTAGTTCTTAAAAATTTAAGAAGTATTATAAAAATATATGAGTAGAAAGAAAAAAATACTTTTGTTTAGGAAGGCGCTCGTGCAGGAGGGCGGAGCGGAGCGGTTGATGTTTGAGATCGCCAAATGGTTTACAAAATCTGGCTGCGAGGTACGCATGGTAGTGGTAAAAAGCAACAGCACAAAAAACCTTTTTAAGGGTGCTTACGCGGACATTCCTGTCACGAGTTTTTACGAAGGTGATTACCCAGACCACTTACTTCAAAAAATTTGGATTTCTTTAGTGAGTATTCTAAAGCTTCGCAAAGAGATTAAAACTTTCCGGCCGGACATCACGTTAGGGCAGAATCCTGCTGACGCGGAATTGCTTTACTTATCCTCGTTAGGAACGAATATTCCTTACGCTGTTTTTCTTTATGCCTCATTTTTTAATTTTCCAGAAGACGGACTGAAATATATGGCGCCATTCAATCGAGTTTTTACCAAGGTCAGAAATTCAATTTCTGGGCACCAAACTTTCATTCCTTTAGAAAATCCTGTAAGAGGACTTTTCGCTAGGTTAGTGTTGCAGTGCCATGCCTGGATGAATTATTTTGTGGTACGCCGGGCTATTTATACTTTTTCTATGACTCGGCAGATGGCCTGGGAGAACGAACAATTCTACGGTCGCTCCGTAATTGACTTAAAAAGCGGCATAAACCCTTCTCTTTTTAATTATAAACCGAAGAAAGATATGCGAGCGAAATATGGTTTTCCTTCCGACGCTAAGATGTTTGTTGATGTGAGTCGGCTAATTCCTGGGAAACGCATTGATCTTTGCATCCGGACAATAGCGGAGCTCACGAAAAAAAGGGATGATATTTATTTTGTGGTGGGTGGTAAAGGTCCGGAGAAAGAAAATCTTGAAGCGCTTATTAAAGAACTTCACATAGAGAGTCATGTAGTGCTTGGCGGTTTTGTTGCGGAGGAAGATTTATTAGATCTCTATGCAAGCGCCACGGCTGTTTTTCATCCCGCATGGATTGATTTCGATCTTACTGTTATGGAGGGGCTTTCTTTGAGTAAAAAAGTTATTTGCTCAACTGATTACGACCTCTCCGGAGATTTAGGCGAACTCAAAGACAAATTGCTTTTTAAGGCAAGTCCAGACCCGGTTTCTATGGCTAAGGTGATTGAAACTGCTTTAGATACAAAATCTATTTCGGCTAATGAAGCGAAGCAAGCTCTTTCTAAATACACATGGGAGAATTATTCAAATAATCTCTTATCTCATCTCATACAATTTTAAGAATTCATTTCCAAAAATAGTATTTTTAAAATTAACTGTTAAAATAGATTAAGTTATATAGTTAATTATGCTTCACGTTCAAAAAACAAAATCTCATAAAGAGCAAAAAGAAGCGACGACACGAATATTCGTTGTTGTTCCAACTATACGACAAGAATCAATTTTGAGATTTTTGGACGAATGGAAGGATATTTTTAAAAAAAACGAGGTGGTTTTGGTAGTGGTTGAGGATAATCCCGTTAAGGCCTTTGGAATTGACGACAAAAAACTTGATTTTAATGTTCTTCATCTGAGTTGGGCAGATATTGAAAATGATCTCGGTTTAGACAATTGGATAATCCCGCGGCGTTCGAGCTCTATTAAGTCCTACGGTTTTTGGAAGGCCTATCAACTTGGTGCGGATATGATAATTTCTCTGGACGACGATTGTTATCCTTCCCTGAATTATAGCGCTCACCTCAAGGCGCATCATATTTACGATCTCGTGGAGACTCACCGTCACAATCTCTTTGAAAGGAAATTTCGGGAGCCGGCATGGGTATCTTCGACGCTCAATTTGAATCCTCGCGGGTTCCCACATAAAAATTTCGAGCACCCTCTCGGTTCCGAACGAGTAATGCTTTCTCATGGTCTTTGGGCAAACGTGCCAGACGTGGATGCCGAGACCCAAATAAATATGAAGGAAATTCCCCATATCGACCACTATTTTCACGACCGTATGATTCCGCGGTGGAGTTTTTTTCCAATGTGTGGAATGAACGTAGCTTGGAAGCGCGAACTTACGCCCGCAATGTATTTTCTGTTAATGGGCAAAAACGCAGCGGGCGAGCTGTGGGGTTATGACAGATTTGATGATATTTGGGCTGGCGTATTTGCGAAGAAGATTATTGATGTTTTGGACTACCGCGCCGCTTCTGGTCATCCGGTGGTTTGGCATGATCGGGCGAGCGATCCATACGTTAATTTGGAAAAAGAGAGATCAGGATTAGAAATAAACGAGAATTTATGGCAGATAGTTTACGAAATGAATCTGAGTGGGACAAATGTTAAGGATTTATATAAAGAGATCTCGAGTAAACTACCTCATCCAGGTGAGTATTGGAATAAAATTAGGCGGGCAATGGTGATTTGGGCGGATTTGTTCTAATTTTATGCATAAAGAAAAAGTTTATAGATTAGCAATCTTAACAACACATCCTATTGAATTTCAAGTACCACTGTTTCGTAAAATAGCGCAAGAAAAGAATATTGATCTTACGGTTTATTTTTGTTGGGATTTTGGAGTTAAAGAAAGTTACGATCCTGGTTTTGGTAAAAGTGTTCTTTGGGATAAATCTTTTCTCGAGGGGTATAGATATGAATTTTTGAAAAATATTCATCCTTGGAAAACCTCTAGTCGGTTTTTTGGCTTAATTAATCTTGGCGTTATTTCCGCGCTATCAAGGAAAAAACACGATGCAGTTTTGATTATGGGTTGGCAAGTTTTCACTATGTGGCTTGCGCTTATCTCATCTTTTATAAAAGGCCTACCAGTCTTTTTAAGGGGAGAAAGTCCTTTAAATCAGGAACTTTTAAAGTCAGATTTTAATAAAGCTTTAAAAAAAATTATATTTCCATCACTTTTTAGGTTTATTTCCACATTTTTTTACATAAGTACTGAAAATAAAAAGTTCTACAAATATTATAGCGTTCCAGAGAACAAACTTGTTTCACTTCCCTACGCCGTAGACAATGATCGTTTTTTTGCCAAGAGAGAAAAATTGATAAGAAAGAAACCAGAGCTTAGAAAAAAAATAGGAATTGATGAAAATGCGGTAGTTATACTTTTTTCCGGAAAGCTTATAGACAAAAAAAGACCGCTTGATCTTTTAATGGCCTACGAATTACTCCAAGAAAAACTTAAGCAGTCAAACGCTAAACCCGCAATTCTTGTTTTTATGGGGGATGGGGTTTTACGAGAACGCCTTGAGATTTATGCAAAAGAAAAAAACCTGCCAGTATATTTCGCCGGTTTCGTTGACCAAATGGAAATTGAAAATTATTATGCTCTTGCGGATATTTACGTGCAACCCTCTGGTTTAGGAGATACCGCCCCCATGCCCCTTAATGAAGCAATGTGTTTCGGTTTGCCGATTATCGTGTCTGATGTAATTGGAACAAGTAAGGATCGCGTTAGTGAAGGTAAAAACGGTTTTATTTTTGAATGTGGAAATTTTAATCAGCTGAGTATGTTTTTGTATAACCTTGTGGTTGATTCAAAGATGAGAAAAAATTTCTCTCTCGAATCAATCAAACTTATTGAAAAAACGAGTTACGACGAGGATATTAATGGAATACTTTTTGCGTTGGAGAAAATTGGTCTAATGAAAAAATACAGAGATAATATTAATTACACTTAACTCATGAAAGTATTATTAACAGGCAAATGGACTGGAGGTGGAGGAGAAATAAATTTTATTTACAAAGCTCTTAAAAAACTTAATATTGAGGTTGATATTGTGCGTCAAGAAGAATATTTTAATACATCCTTAATAAATAAAATAAGTTATCGCCTCCTTAGGACCCCTTATTATTTCTTTACTGGAAAACTTAATAAAGAACTCATAAAACGCGTCAAGAGCTTTAAACCCGATTTCATTTTATGCTTTAAACCCATATTAATTAAACCAAAAACCGTTAAAGCATTGTCCGGTATTACGAAAGTTTTTTCTTGGTATCCGGATTATGTTTTATTTCCAAAAACCTGTAGCACCTATTTTTATAAATCAATTCCTTTGTATGACTGTCATTTTTTCTTTAATTTCGCGAATTCAAAAGAATTATTAAAACTTGGAGCTAAAAAAGCTATCTTTTTAACCTGCGCCGCCGATCCCGACTGTCATAAACCCACCGAAGTGACACCGGAAGAAAAAGACCGACTTGGCGCCGACATTGTTTTTATAGGAACTTATGCTAAAGAGAATAGATTTGAATATATGGAAAAGTTGTGTGGAGAGGGTTATGATATAAAAATTTATGGTAATAGTTGGGAGAAATGTCCTAAGAGCTCATGTCTTTTTAAAAAAGGTTGTATTCAATTTAAAGAAGCGTCTTGTGGCAATATGTCTAAGGTTTTGAATTCAAGCAAAATCGCTCTCGCTTTTGTGCGGGAACACAACGATGAGACCTTGGCTTGTCGCACATTTGAAATTCCTGCTTGCGGCGCTTTCATGCTTCATAGCCGGACTTCAAAAATTGGTGAATTCCTTGAAGAAGGCAAGGAGGCAGAATTTTTCGATTCGTATGATGAGATGAAAAACAAAATAGATTTTTATTTGAAGCACGATCTATTACGGAAAAACATAGCCAAAAACGGCCAAGAGAAAATCGTGAATGGTGGACACCTTTTTATCAATAGAGTTAAGTCTATTCTTGATATATTTGAGAGTATGAGGTAATATCATTTTTAATGATATCTGACAGAAATACAATTTTAATAACTGGGGCTGCCGGATTTATTGGTAGCAATGTACTCGCTTATCTGTTCGATAAATACCCTAAATATAATTTCATTGTTCTCGATGCGCTCACGTATGCGGGAGATATTCATAATATTTCAAAAAGGATTCACGAATCCTCAAATTTTCGTTTCGTCTATGGAGATGTAAAAAATGCCAAACTCGTTGAAGAGCTTGTCTCGCGAGCGAATGTCGTTATTCATTTTGCCGCCGAAACTCATGTGGCTCGTTCGATTTATGATGACGAAAGATTTTTTGAGACGGATGTTATTGGTACTCAACGGGTGGCAAACGCGGTTTTGCGACACAGAGACAGAATCAAGAGATTTATTCACATCTCGACCAGTGAAGTTTATGGTACGGCGGTTACTGATAAAATGCATGAAGATCACCCTCTTAATCCCGCAAGTCCTTATGCCGCCGCCAAGGCTGGAGCTGATCGACTAGTTTATTCTTATGTATCAACTTATAAAATTCCGGCAGTGATTGTCCGCCCTTTTAACATGTTTGGTCCGAACCAACATCTTGAGAAGTTAATTCCCCGCTTTATCACCAGCTGTATTTTGAGAGAGCCGCTTACTATACACGGCACAGGTAATAGCAAAAGGGATTTTACTTACGTAGACGACTTATCTAATGCTATAGATTTAATTTTGCACGCTCCCGCGGAAAAAGTTGAAGGTGAGGTTTTTAATGTTGGTACTGGGGAAGATTACTCTGTTTCAAAAATAGCTGATCTTATCATGGAATATATGAAGAATAAAAGCAGTAAGGTCCAATACAGTTTTTCATCTATGAATATTGGGGATCGCCCAGGTCAAGTTTTTCGGCATACTGCAGGAGTAGATAAAATTAAAAAAGTTCTTGGTTGGGAGCCAAAAATCTCATTTGAAAGCGGTCTCCGGTCAGTTATCGATTGGTATATCAATAATGAAAATTGGTGGAAAGAAAAACTGTGGATGCGTCACGTTCCGATAGAGACCGAAAAAGGCAGAACGGAAATGCATTAATCATTATTGAATAATGAATTCTCTTATAAGCGGTAAAAAATTTATTCCCGGAAAAGATTGGGTTTGGTATGCGCCGAATACTACTGACGCATACAGTAAAAAAGAAATAGTAGCTGTTAATAAAGCACTAAAAAGTGGTTGGTTAACAACCGGAAAAATTACTGCAGAATTTGAAAATAAGGTAGCGGGATTATATGGAAAAAGGTACGGACTTTTCGTAAATTCTGGTTCTTCCGCAAACCTTTTAGCGCTTTGCGCCTTAAAATTCCCTAAGGGTTCTGAGATAATTACCCCGGCGTGCACATTTAATACGACCGTGGCTCCGATAATCCAAACTGGTTTGGTTCCGGTGTTTGTGGATGTGGAGCCGGGAACTTATCAAATAAATCCAAAAGAATTAGAGAAAACTATTTCCAATAAAACCGTGGCGGTTATGGCGCCGCATCTGATCGGCAATTTTGTGGATTTGCCAACTATTAGGAGTTTTTGCAAAAAACATGGATTAGTTTTCATTGAAGATAGCTGTGACACTATTGGCGGGAAATTTAACGGTCAGCCATCGGGGAAATGGAGCGATGTTACGACTACGAGTTTTTATGCCTCTCATCTAATAACAACTGGCGGGGCGGGCGGTATGCTCATGACCAACGATAAAAAATTGAGGGAAAGAGCCAGGTTGTTTCGTGACTGGGGGAGGGGAATCTCGCGCCACGATCAAGACATTCGTTCCCGGTTAGCCACTTTTAAGATTGATGGTAAACCGTATGATAGCGCCTTCGTTTTCGTGGAACTAGGATATAATTTCAAGCCTACCGAGATTCAGGCCGCATTTGGGTTAGAGCAGTTAAATAGATTGAAAGGTTTTACAAGTTTGCGCAGGAATAATTTTAAGCGGCTCTACGAATTTTTTGGACAATTTGAGGAATACTTCATTTTACCGAAAGAATTTCCCCGAACGAACGTTAATTGGTTAGCCTTTCCACTAACGATAAAAAAAGACGCTCCATTTACGAGAAATGAGCTGGTTAGATATTTGGAGCGCCATAAGATTCAGACAAGACCACTTTTCTCGGGGAATATAATAAAGCAACCGGCTTATGCGAATGTGAAATACAGAAAGATTGGCAATCTAGCCAATTCGCAATTTATAACGGGGAATTCCTTTCTTATTGGCTTACATCACGGCTTGACAGATAAAATGATTGATTATGTTTGTGAAATAACAGGATTTTTTTTAAAAAAGCGCGGAATTAAATAAAAAATACTATTTTTTTTTGATAAAAAAAGTGGGAGCAATTTAGCTCCCACGGATTTGAATTATCAAGTCATTATCAGCCGCTCCCATCAGTTCAGCGTTTGCAGATATTCGATAACTTTACTGACTAGCTTTTGGTGATGAGGCAGTGTATCTTCTGGTAATCTGTCTAGGAGATAAAATTTTCCACTCCCTGTATAAGGACCCATGAGTCGCGATACATGAACGAGAGAAATTTCATGGCGCGTCGGGTTCTCGCCAAAACCATTTCCTTTCACGATCTCTATGTGTCCTATGTCGATAGGATCCGATATGTTGCCGCCGACTACTTCGCTCTTGCGCAAACGAGCAATTGCATCGGAAACAGTCTCATTATCGCGGAGCACCGTACCGGGAATATGATTCCCATCGTACTCTTCGTCCTTGCGATAGAACATAAGGATTTCGTCCCGTTCATTAAGTACCGCTAGTTCAATAGGAACGGATACTACGATATTAACGAACGCGCGAAAAATTTTCGGATTCAGCGGCCATTCGACCCTTTGAAGAAGTGCAACGAGTAGTTCTATTTCGTGCGCTACGAGCATTTTTCCACCTTTCTTTTATTCAGTTTTTTTCGGATTGCCACGTCGATCGAAGCTTCCGAATGCTAGACACATCTTAACGTATCACAAAAGATTTGTCAAGTGTGGGACGATTTTTTTCGAATCAGCTTGAAACCTAGTTGATTGTATGTTTAAATGGGAATTATTGGAAAACAGACTATAAATCAAGGCAAGGACCTGGTAATTTTTCGTTGAAGCTTTCGTGCGGAGCTCACATTATATATAGATTCATTAAATGGAAAATAAAAAAGTTAAAATAGGCATTATCGGTACTGGCAATATTGGGATGGACTTGCTATTTAAGATACGACGGTCTGATCTTTTGGAATGTAGTATTTTTGCCGGGCGCGACGCTAAGTCCAAAGGAATTCAAAAAGCAAAAGAGATGGGCATCAGGACTTCTGCGGATTCAATTCAGGTAATTTTAGACGAGCCAGATATTTGTGAAGTTGTTTTTGACACGACTTCTGCGAAAGCGCATATGGTTAACGCCCCAATTTTAAAAAAACTTGGCAAATTTGTAATTGACTTAACTCCATCAAGGTTTGGCAGAATGTGCGTTCCGGTTATTGACTTGGAAGAAAGTATCGGCGCGGAAAACATTAATATGGTGACTTGTGGCGGTCAAGCCACGGCGCCAATAGCTAAGGTTCTAATGGAAATACACCCGGAGATAAAATATATTGAAATCGTTGCGACAATTTCTTCTAAATCAGCTGGTCCTGGTACGCGAGCAAACATTGATGAATATACTCAGACAACCAAAGACGCGATTGAGCATTACTCCGGGGTGCCTAAAGCAAAAGCCGTTATTATTTTGAATCCGGCAGAACCGCCGGTTCGGATGCGCAATACGATTTACGCTGAAATTGAAAAGCCAAAATTGAAGGAAATAGAGGAAAAAATAAAAGAAATTATTGCGCAAATCAAAAAATATGCGTCTGGATACAAGCTTATTTTGGGGCCGACTTACGAAAATGGTCGTCTTACCATTACCACCGAAGTGACCGGCCTAGGCGATTTTTTACCAGAGTATTCCGGAAACTTAGACATAATAACCTCCGCAGCCGTACAAGTTGCAGAAGAATACGCCAGAAAAAAATATAAAAACAAATGAAACCTATTTTTTTTGATTCCACTTTAAGGGATGGGTCGCACGCAGTAAGGCACCAAATTAACCCCCTCACAATCAAAAGCTATTGTGAAAAAGTTGACGGGTCTGGTCTCTACGCTGTTATTGTTGGACACGGTAATGGCTTGGGTGCTTCAACTCTTCAGGTTGGACTTTCGGCTTATTCTGATTTGGAAATAATTTCTACGGCGCGCGAAGCGTTAAAAAAAACCAAACTAGGAACCTTTTTGATTCCTGGATTTGGCACTATTAAAGATGATTTGGCTCCAGCGCTTGATGCTGGAGTAGATTTGGTTTGTGTAGGAACGCATTGTACGGAAGCTGATATTACCCAGCAGCATATTGAGTATGTGGTTAGTAAAAGAAAAGAGGCTTTTGGCGTTCTAATGATGTATCATATGGCTTCGAAAGAAAGATTATTAGAAGAGGCAAAAAAAATGCAAAGCTATGGCGTAAAGGGCGTGTTGCTTATGGATTCGGCTGGTTCATCCACCACTCTTATGGTTAGGGAAACGGTTAAACACTTGGCGGATAATTTAAAAATTCTAGTTGGCTTTCACGCCCATAATAATTTAAGTATGGCCGTGGCCAATTCTTTTATCGCTTTAGAGTCCGGGGCAAGTATTATTGATGGCACGGTGAGGGGATTTGGGGCGGGTGCGGGTAATTGCCAACTCGAAGCTTTGATGGCTTTGATGCAGAAAGCTGGGATAGATACGGGCGTAGAGCTATATAAGCTTTTGGATGCTGGCGAGGAGATAATAAAGCCGATAATGAAAACCCTCCAAGGGATTGACCCGATCAGTATTGTAAGCGGTTTAGCGGGGGTGTTTTCTGGTTTTACTCCGCATGTAAAGAAAGCGGCCGAAGAGTTTGGAGTTGATGCTAGAGATATTTTTATGGAGTTAGGAAAACGAAAAGTTGTTGCTGGTCAAGAAGATGTTATTGTAGATGTAGCCGTGAATTTGTCAAAAAAACACCAATAAAAACGATGATTGTTGCTGATTATATTTTAAAATTTTTTGAAGAAAAAGAAGTTGAGGCGGTGTTTATGGTTGCTGGTGGGCAATCCATGTTTCTAAATGACGCGATTTATAGGAGTAAGAAAATTAAGGTTATTTGTTCTCATCACGAACAGGCAGCCGGAATGGCAGCTGAAGCCTACGGACGGCTAAAAAAAAAGCCAGCGATTGCTATGGTAACCGCGGGGCCCGGCGCGGTGAACGTTATTAACGGCGTGGTTGGCGGCTGGGTAGATTCTTCGCCAATGATTATTATTTCTGGACAGACGAATTTAGCGTTTGTCGATTATCAGGAAAAAAATAAAATTCGGCAAGTTGGAGTCCAGGGTATAAACATAAAACCGTTAGTAAAAGACGTAGTTAAATTTTTTGTTACCGTCGATAACCCCGCTAACTTATTATATTATTTGGAGAAGGCTTATTATCTTGCCATGAACGGCAGGCCTGGTCCGGTTTGGCTTGATGTGCCGTTGGATATACAAAGAGCTGAAGTTCCGGAAAAACCGGCAAAGATTTTTAATGAACAAGAAACGGAAGAAGAGTTCGCGTCTGACAAAGGTCAAATCGCAGAACTAGTCCAAATGTTACTAAGTGCAAAAAGACCAATACTCTTGGTTGGGCAAGGGATAAAATTGGGTAGCGCGGAGGGAGAATTCGAGAATCTTATCAATTTGCTAAAAATTCCAATTTTAACCGCGCGTTTAGCAATAGATTTAATTGATAGCGAGCATAAATTGTATGTTGGTAGGCCGGGTACGTATGGGGAAAGAGCTGCAAATTTTGCGATTCAAAATTCAGATTTAATAGTAGTTGTTGGTTGCAGATTAGCCACGTCATTAGTTGGACATAACCCCAAAGATTTCGGAAGAAACGCAAAAAAAATTGTTGTGGACGTTGACCAAAAAGAACTGGACAAGCCAGGGGTTGAAATTGATCTTAAAATAAAGAGCACGGCAAAAAAATTCCTTCAAACGTTACTTGAAGAAATTACCGATAAAAAATTGCCGGATTGGGGAGGGTGGGTAAGAGTATGTAAGGCATGGAGAATTAAGTATCCAGTTGTTCAACCTTCTTACAAGAATGAAAAACCGGTAAACTCATATTATTTTACTGACAAACTTTCCGCGGCCGCGACAAAAGACGATTGGATTTTAGTTGATACCGGTTCCTGTTTTCATGTCGCGTGTCAAACATGGAAAATAAAGAAAGGTCAAAAATTTTTAACGACTGGTGGATTTTCCACTATGGGTTACTGGGCAGCCGGAATTGGGGCTTGTGTGGCTAATGATAGGAAAAATACTATTGTTATCACTGGAGATGGTAGTTTGCAAATGAATTTGCAGGAGCTCGCCACCGTTAAACACAATAATTTACCACTTAAGATTTTTATTTTTAATAACAATGGATATTTATTGATGCGACTAAGTCAAGCTAATTTTATGAACAAACATTTAATAGGCGAGAGTCCGGCTACTGGTCTTTGGTGTCCGGATTCTCTTAAGATAGCGGAGGCTTACGGAATTAAAGGCGTTAGAATCGATTCAGTGGACGGGATTGATGAAAAAATAGCTGAAGTTTTAAGTTATGATGGGCCAGTAATTTGTGACGTAATGACGCCAGAGTGGCAAATATTGGCGCCAAGAACTATGTCGGATAAATTACCCGATGGCAGATTTGTGCCCAAACCATACGAAGACATGTATCCGTTTTTGGATCCCGCGGAACTAAAACAACAAATGGTGACCGACTTGGAGAAAGAAGCTAAGACAAATCCATGAAATTATATGAGTTTCAAGGGAAGGAATTGTTTGAAAAATACAGCATTCCTACGCCTCGTCGAGTTATAGCGAGTAGTCCGGCGACCAAAATTCGGTTCGCTGGTCCTTATGCTGTAAAAGCGCAAGTTCTTTTTGGAGAGAGGAAGAAGGCCGGAGGAATATTATTCGCTAAAACCAAATCGGAAGTAAAAAAACAATTAAAAGTTCTTTTAAGAAGAGGTCTTTCCGGTAAAAAAATTATCAGCGTTCTAGTCGAAGAAAAAATCACGGCAAGTAATGAATATTATGCGTCGTTCAGTTATGATTTAATGTTGCGAAGTCCAATTCTAATGCTTTCCACAAAAGGCGGATCTGGCATTTCAAAAGCAAAAACATTTCCCATCGATCTGGTTTCTGGCGTCCAACCATTTTTTTTTCGCGAGGCGTTACAGAAAAGCGGTTTTGTTTCGTCGGATATCCCGCCACTTTCCCTATTACTTAAGAATTTATGGCAATTATTTTTAGATGAGGATGCATTACTTGCCGAAATTAACCCGATACTCAAAACTTCAAATGGTCAATTCATCGCGGGTGACGCAAAAGTAATTTTGGATAATGAGAAAATAAATCCGAACGAACGAAGCTTTCTAAATCTAAATGGAGATATCGCAATTCTTGCATCAGGTGGGGGTGCCTCTCTTTTAAATATTGACGCTTTATTTTTTTATGGCGGTCGTCCAGCAAACTATGTGGAATATTCCGGTAATCCACCGGCTAAAATAGTTGAGGAGTTAACGAAGCGTGTTCTTGCGCAAAAAGGACTCAAGGGCTGTTGGGTTATAGGTGGTACGGCAAACTTTACGGATATATATGAAACAATGCGCGGGTTTTTAGATGGCTTAAGAAGCGTTAAACCAAAGCCGAACTATCCCTTTGTTATAAGGCGTGATGGACCACGGCAAAAGGAGGCCGAGGAGATGCTAAGGGCCGTGGCAGAAAAAGAGGGTTATGATTTTCATATCTTTGATTCAAGGACGCCAATGTCCGAAACCGCTAAATTAGTTGTTGATTTGTCAAAAAAAAAGAAAAACTATGAGCATTCTCGTTAATAAAAAAACAAGAGTAGTTATTCAGGGAATTACTGGCAAGGAGGGGTTGCGTGCCATGGAGGGGATGCGGAATTATGGTACTAAGGTTCTAGCTGGCGTTACGCCCGGTAAGGGTGGTCAAATAATTTATGGAGTGCCTATTTATGACACGGTAGAAGATGTCTTACGTCTACATCCAACCATAAACACGTCTCTTATTGTTGTGCCAGCGCTTGCGGTAAAAGATGCCACGCTTGAAGCTATTAATCATAAAATCCCGCTAATAAATATTTTAACCGAACATGTGCCGGTTATGGATACCGCGATAATTCTTGCTTGGGCTAGAAAAAACAAAGCAACTATTATCGGTCCATCATCTGTCGGTATTATTTCTCCGGGTTATGGGAAAGTAGGGAGTATCGGCGGTAGTAATCCAAAAAATATTTTTCAACCAGGCAGAATTGGAGTTATTTCTAAAAGTGGTGGTATGGTTGCAGAAATCGCAGTTACATTAAATCACGCAGGTTTGGGTCAAAGCACTGTTATTGGTATTGGCGGTGATCAAATTTCTGGTTCTGATTTTATAGACATAGTTAAACTCTTTGGTACGGATAACGATACGCGCGCCATAGTAATTTTCGGCGAAGTGGGCGGAATTTATGAGGAAGAACTGGCCGGATTTATAAAAAAGTCAAAATTCAAAAAACCAATAATAGCTTTGATTGCCGGGAAATTCACAGAAAAGCTTCCGAGTGGCACGGTTTTAGGGCATGCTGGCGCGATAGTCATGAAAGGAAGGGGTAGTTACACCTCAAAGGTAAGTTCTTTAAAACGCGCCGGAGTTTATGTGGTAAACACCTTAGAAGACGTGCCACCGTTGATTAAAGAAAAACTTCGTGGGAAAATAAGGTGATGAAATGGAAAACTGCAATCAGCTCATATAAAGACGGGGAGTTTTATATAAGAGGTGTTCGTTTGGCTAAATTGGTGGACGATGCAAATTTGGCGGAGACCATATTCTTTATTTTACAGGGAAAACAGGCCTCTAAAAACCAGGCTAAGATGCTGGAGGCGATTTTAATTTCCATGGTAGAGCATGGAATAGAGGTGCCGTCAGCATTTGTTGCGAGAAGTGTAGTTTCTACCGGCAATTCTCAGAATGCGGCCATCGCCGCGGGCATTCTCGCCATAGGAGACATGCATGGTGGCGCGATTGAAAAAGCTGCTTTTTATTTCCAGTCGGCTGATTCGCCACAGGTAATAGTAGAGCGCTCAATTCAGAGAAAAGAACGGTTACCCGGATATGGCCATAAGGTTTATAAAACAGAGGATCATAGAACCACGGCGCTTTTTAAAAAATCGCAAGAATTGAAGCTTTCCATGAAGTATTTAAATCGAGCGCGGGAAATTGAGTCGGAACTGTTTCGCCAGACAGGTAAGGTGCTACCATTGAACGTTGATGGGGCAGTGGCTGCAATCATTTCCGAGCTTGGATTTAATTGGCGACTTGGCAAAGCATTTTTTATTTTGGGCCGATTACCGGGTATAATAGCTCACGTTGAGGAGGAGTGTAAAAACGAGAAGTCTTATCGTCGTCTTGATTCTGAAGATGTAGAGTACGTCGGTCCAACAGCTATATAGATAATGAGCAGTCATACTAATGTAGTAAAAAGAAAAAAACGCATTCTTATTACTGGTGGACGTGGGTTCATAGGTAGGAATCTTGCGGAATTTATTTCCGCAAAATATTTAGTTAGTGCCCCATCTCATACCGAGTTGGATTTATTGGACGCAGATATGGTGCGGCGGTACGTTAAAAAAAATAAAATACAAGTAATTATACACTGCGCAAACGTCGGTGGTAGGCGAGATACGGTTAATTTGAAAGGAGCGGCAGAAGGGAATATTCGCATGTTTTTCAATTTGGAGCGATGCTTGGATATTGCTGAGCGGATGATATTTTTAGGAAGCGGAGCGGAATATGATGTGCACAACTATCATCCGAGAATGCGTGAAGAATATTTTGGCGCTCATATTCCGTCAGACGAGTACGGGTTTTCAAAATATATTTGTTCAAAGTATATATTGGCGACGTCGAAAAATATTGTTGGTTTGCGCCTATTTGGTGTTTTTGGCAAATATGAAAAATATCATCTCAGGTTTATTTCTAACGCAATTTTGCGGAACATTTTTGGTTTGCCAATCTTAATTGCCCGAAACGTCCAGTTTGATTATATGTATATTGATGATTTGGTTGCCACCATAGATTTTTTTATAAATTCCAAGATTAAGGGAGATGTCTTTAATGTGGCTACCGGTAAATCTAGGGATCTTTTAAGTATTGCTAATAAAATAAACAAATTTGGCAAAAATAAGGTTCCTATTGTGGTTCAAAACAAAGGCCTTGATAGAGAATACAGCGCCGACATAAGCAAGTTGTTAAAATCAATGCCTAATTTTAAATTTACAATACTTGATACAGCTATAGAGAAATTATATCGGTGGTATGAAGCTAATTACAAATCGCTTAATATAAAGCTCCTAAAAAGGGGGGCGATTTATCTCAAAAAAACACGCACAGGAGAAAAAATATAGTTTTATATCCAGAAAATATGCAAAAACATTTAACCAAAGCGGAAATTAAAACATTGGCACAATTATTGAAAAGACTTCCGTCAATTCCTAATATTCCAGAAAATGTTTTTGTATCGCTTATGAGAAAAAATGTCCCAGTGGCAACGGAGCTTGCTTTAATTCAAAATAGAAAAGTGCTTTTAATATATCGGAATGACAAATATTTTAAGGGCTGGCACTTTCCCGGAAGTTATATGAGTCCCAGAGAAACTTTTTTAACGACTTGCCAAAGAACTGCGCGAGTGGAGGCGGGATTGAAAATTAAAAATAGCAAATCACTCTCGGCTCGTAGAGTAATCGTATACGATAGTCGACGTTTTAAATGCGTTTCAATATTTTTTTCATGCGCCACTTTAAAAACCGCAAAGCACGGGGTGTGGTTTGCGAAGATGCCTCAAGATATTATTCCGGAACATAGAAAACTGTGGCAAATTATTAAACCATTACTCCTTGGTAAATCAATGTCTAATCACGTTTCATATAAATAGGATTTCCTTGAAAACAGCATTAGGTTTTTTATTTTTGAAGGTGGGGGATATAAACGATGCCCTTACTATTTTAAAGGGTTCTTTGTTAATTAAAGATTGAATTTTTTATCTTTATGCCAGAAGAAAAAATTATATTCTTTTGACAAAACTTTCTTTAGATCCTCAATCGGATTAATAAATATTTGTTCTTTTTCAGTCACGTAAGCACAATTTTCATAACCAAATTCGTGTAGAAATTTTAATAATTCATCAACCGAGTTTCCCATTCGTTCTGAGTGTTCTTCAACGATTTCAAGCAATAAGTGAGGTTTAAATTTTTTAAGACACCCTACCGAACCCTTTAACATATTGAGTTCAGCTCCCTCAATGTCCGCTTTGATAAAATCAACTCGTTCAACATTCTCTTTTTCTATAAGATTATCTATGGTAGTCGTAGGAAAAATAATTTTTTGATTAGGAATTTTTACGTCCAAAAATCCTTCCTTATCTGCTAAAGCTAAGTTATAACAATGAACTCTTTTATCAAGTTTATTGTGTTGCGCAGTTTTAACCAAAGAGGAATAGAGTGCAAGTTCTGGTTCGAAAGCATAAACAATCGCATTAGTATTAAAAGCCATTCCACAAGCATAATCTCCATAACCAGCTCCAGCATCAATAATAATCGAGTTCGATATATTTTTTAATATAGTTTGAAGCGTAGTTACTTCCTCTATATCGCATCTCATATCGCTAAACATAAGAGGGTGGATCATGCCGTTATACTTAGTAGGGTCAAACCAAAACTCTAATCCGTTCGGCATCCTCACAAATCCTCCTTCTTCGGTAAAAATAAAATCTCTTAATTTATTTTTCTTAACAAACTCTAATCCATCTAGCATCCACCAATGAATCTGCCAATCTAATTTAGCTCCTTTATGAAATAGGTTTGAAACTCGCCAACGAAGGGCGCGATATATATATATATATATATATATATGGTCTTTAGGATGGGTACTCTTGTGAGTTGTTTATCGAGCCAGCGAGGGAACCCTTTTCTTAGGAAATTATGTATTTTTTGTTTTTCCATGATATAACCCCTATTTTAATGTTTCCATACTATGACAAGTCGACCTTTGTGTCAAATATATGGGGGTAAGCGCGCACTTATAGCTGCTATCCAAGAAGTGGGATTGAGAGCAGAAAAAGCAAAATTGATTTTATTACGGACACTCATTATAATGAAATTCATTAATATTCTGTATGAACAAAACAGAACAACCATTAGTGAGTATTTGTGTAACCTTTTTTAATGCGGGGAAGCTTATACGTAGAATTCTTGATAGTTCGTTGAATCAAACCTACCAAAACATTGAGATTATAATAGTTGATGACGCTAGTGTTGACGATAGCGAAAAAATAATAAGTGAATATATTGTACGTGATAAGAGGGTGAAGTATTTCAGAAATACTAAACGAATCTTTATTATTGAAAGTCTATTGAAGGCTCTCGAGCTTGCCAAAGGAGAATTTGTTATTTGGCCTGGAGCGGACGATTGGCTTTCGCGGGATTTTATTGCGAACGGAGTGCGGAATTTTTTGAAGCATCCAGATGCGGCGGGAATAGTGCCAAAACTTATAAGTTTACGGGGAGTTGATCGCGACAAATTCGAATTTTTTAATGAAGTTGAATTTCCTTCAAAAATTTATCCGGCCAAATGGTTTTTAAGAAAAATGCATAAAGGTGGCCGATTTATAAATCCAACCTTGTACTCGTTAGTGAGAAAGGAGGATATGGTAAGCGCCTTAAAATATTTTTTAAAGAATTATTGTGATGATCCGTCTCTCCCTGAGGAATTTAGGAAGTTCGCCTCGAGGGCGTACGGTATTGATTTCATGTATTTTACAGAAATCTTATCGAGATATAATAATTTTGTTTCGGATAATTCGCTTGTGTTTATAAAATTAGAGCATTCGGAAAATATGACTTTCGGCTTTGAGAAGCGCAAATCAATGGCCGAGTTTATCAAGGCCGGCTATTATGACTTCCTTTACTGTAGGCGTATTTGTGCGGACAAATTTCCAAGCCATGTCCGGAGAATAAAGGTTTATTTAGGATCGGAAACTTTATCGACGGCATTTATTTATTTTTTAAGATCTGGTTTCCGCCCATCCTTTTTGGACGTTAGAGAGAGCAAAAAGATAATTTTTGAATATTTCAGTTATTTCTCATTCTCTGAGGTAATAATAACAATATTGCTTACGCCCCTGCGTATAATCTACCGAAGTATTAGTTTTATAATACGGGCATTGGTGCGAAGAGTGTTTATAACCGAGAAAAACCAATCTTTCATTCTCACTAAAGAATATTTTTTGGATAAAAACGGCAATTTTACTATTTAAAGTGTGTGGGGATAATAAAAATTATGGATAAAAACATTTTAGTTCGTATCTTCGGTTTTTCCATCATGTTATTACATGGGGATAATGCGGTATTCGATCGTTGGATGTGGTTACGGCGTAATTTGAAATCAGGATCATTGCGCACTCTTGATGCGGGATGCGGTTCTGGTGCTTTTGCTATGTATGCTGCAAAACACGGAAATGAAGTGGTGGGCATTTCTTTTGACGAAAGAAAGAATAAAGTTGCCACTGAACGGGCAAAAATTTTAAAAATCAAAGGCACTCATTTTATAACAGGCGACCTACGAAAGCTCGACGAAATGAAAGACGCGCTTGGTCTTTTCGACCAGATTATTTGTTTTGAGACAATCGAGCATATAGTGGAAGACGAAAAATTAATAAAAGATCTTTCTAATATTTTGAAACCTGGAGGACAATTATTGCTTAGCGCTCCATATAAATTTTATTTAAAACATTTCTTAGGAGATGATAAATTTGAGTTCTCGACTTATGACACGCACGGAAATCTTCTTGGAGGGGAACCGGGCGGGCATGTACGGTGGGGGTATACACACGAGGAACTAGAAAATATTTTTAATAAAGCAAATCTTGGCGTAGAAAAAAAGGAATATATATCTGGGATCATTTCTCAGTCGCTTATAGTTCTAAACAGGTTCTTGCGGACAAGAATGAGAATAAACGATAAAATCGTATGGCTTATCCTTTTTCCATTCAGAGTTCTCGTTATTTTAGACACGGTTATTAGTAAGTTACTCAAACTTCCTTATCTTTCCGTCGCGGTCGTGGGAAGAAAAAAAACGTGAAAGTAATTATCTCGGCCGTTGGTAAATTTCATATCTTTGACCTTGCGCAGCAATTATTGAAGCGCGATGCTCTTGCTCGCCTCATTACCTCCTATCCTAAATTTGAGGTTGCAAAATATGGCATTCCTCGCAATAAAACTCGTTCTCTTTTTATAAAAGAGATATTGCAACGAAGCTGGCTCAAACTGCCATTGTTTTTGCGAAAAATTTATAACCCAGAATACCTCATTCATGAGCTTTTTGATGTGCTTGCCTCACACTCTCTTATAGAGGGCGATATTTTCGTTGGCGGATCTTCCACCTCTCTCCGTACGATAAGGAGAGCGCATGCTATGGGAATGCTTACCGTTCTCGAACATGGTAGTTCCCACATCCTTTACCGGGACAAAATTTTAGAAGAGGAGTATGAGAAATATGGGATTTCTTTGTCGCACCAGAGGCGAGGTCACCCAAAAAGTATTGAGAAAGAACTAGAAGAATACGAAGTTTCCGATTATATCGCGGTTCCTTCTACATACGCAAAACGCACCTTTGTCGAGAGCGGTATATCGGAGAAAAAAATCATACAAACTCCTTACGGATTTGACCTCTTAAAATTTTGGCAGGTTCCCAAAAAAGATAATATTTTTAGAATTATCTTCGGAGGAGGATTATCCTTAAGGAAAGGAACCCATTATTTACTAAAAGCTTTTAGCGAATTAAAACTCCCCAACGCAGAATTATTGTTAATTGGGGCAATTAACCCAGAAATAATTCCTTTCTTGGAGAAATATAAAGGAAATTATAAGCACATAACGTATCGTCCCATAAATGAATTATATAAATTTTATTCACAAGGATCAGTTTTCGTTATGCCCTCAATAGAAGAAGGACTTGCTATGGTTCAGCCTCAAGCTATGGCATGTGGATTACCAGTTATTTGCACCACAAATACCGGAGGAGAAGATATTATTCGAGATGGAAAAGACGGCTTTATTATTCCAATACGAGATGTAGATAAATTGAAAGAAAAAATATTATATTTATACGATAATTCAGAGGTCAGACAAGAAATGGGTAAATCGGCGAAGGAAAGAGTCATATCGGGATTTACTTGGGATGATTACGGTAGAAAAATAATATCGGCCTACGAAAATATTTTGGGATATAACAAAAAATAAAATGTTTAAATTCTCAAAAACGAATATCGAAGGGGTTGTACTTGTGTCATCAGAAGTATTTAAAGATAGTCGGGGATTATTTTATGAAACATATAAAAAATCTGACTTTTTCTCTAATGACATCGCCGTTGATTTCGTGCAGGATAATCATTCCGTATCACAAAAAAATGTTTTGCGTGGACTTCATTTTCAGGAAGGGATTGTCGCTCAGGCAAAACTTGTTCGCTGTATTGCTGGAGAAATATTCGATGTCGCCGTTGATATTAGAAAGAATTCCCCCACTTTCTTAAAATGGGTTGGTTTTGTGTTATCAGCTCAAAATAAAAATCAACTTTTTATTCCCGCTGGCTTTGCTCACGGACTTTGTGTTATAAGTGATTCAGCAGAGTTAGTTTATAAGTGTTCCGGAGAATATATTCCGGAAGCCGAAAGAGGGATTATTTGGAATGATCCGGATATAGCTATCGCCTGGCCAATAAAAGATCCGATTCTCTCGCAGCGAGACGCTAATTATCCTACGATTGCCGATTATTTCGGGTTTAACGGTGGTAATAAAAAATAATAACAAACCTTACTAATGCTCACTTTTTTAAAATAAAAATATGGAAAAAGAATGGGTTGGCAAAAAAGTTCTCATTACGGGGGGGTTGGGCTTTATCGGCAGCAATTTAGCTCATCGTCTTGTACTGCTTGGCGCAAAAGTTTCAATTTTGGATTCGCTTAATCCGCTTTATGGGGGGAATCTTTTTAATATAGAAGAGATAAAAGACAAATTAGAAATAATCATAGATGACGTAAGAAATAGAGAAATACTAAATAAACTTGTTTCAGGAAAGGATTTTATTTTTGATTTTGCTGCTCAAGTCCGGCATACGGACAGTATTAATACGCCACTAGAAGATTTAGAAGTTAATTGCTTGAGCAAACTTTATCTTTTAGAGGCCTGTAGAAACTTTAACCAAGCCGCTAAGATTATATTTTCTAGTTCGAGAATGGTATATGGAAAAACTGGTATAGAATCTATAAAAGAAAATCATCCAACCAATCCGGTTGGCTTATATGCTATTCATAAACTGACAGCGGAAAAATATTTTTTAACCTATTTTAAGGAATTTGGAATAAGATCAAGTATTTTGCGGATATCTAATCCTTATGGGGAGAGGCAGCAGATAAAACATAGTAAGTACTCACTTCCCGGATGGTTTGTGCGATTAGCAATGGAGGGGAGCGCTATAAAAATTTTCGGTGATGGCGTTCAGTTGAGAGATTATATCTATATTAGTGACGTTATAGACGCAATACTTGCTGTCGCCATACTTCCGAAGACTGACGGAGAAATTTTTAATTGTGGTTATGGAGCGTCCGTGCAATTTAAAAATATGGTAGAAATAGTAATCAACACCATTAACAAGGGAACAGTTGAATATGTACCGTGGCCAAAAGAATATAATTCAGTGGAAACAGGGAATTCGGAATTAGATATTAGCAAACTCAAAAACATCACCGGCTGGAAATCAAAAGTGAATTTAGAGCAAGGAATAAAAAAAACATTTGATTATTATACAAAACATTATAAAAAATATGTATAACAAAAAGCTTGTTATTTAGAAATTCATTACAATCAGATTATGAAAATTTTACACATTGTTTCGAGTTATTGGCCGGCCTTTGAGCGCGGTGGGCCTATCGTGAGTGTTCATTTGTTGAATAAATGGCTTGTTAAGGGCGGAGTAGACGTAACTGTTTACACTACAAATATTGATCTGGAGGGGAAAGTAGAAACTAATAAAGAAACAATACTTGATGGGGTTAAGGTTTGGTATTTTCCTATTACGTGGAGGGGGTGGCAGTATTCATCTGCGTTATACTTCAAACTGAAAGAAACCATCAAAGGTTTCGATTTGATTCATATAACGTCAGTTTTTCTTGCCGCATCAACGCTTGGGGCGTATTATGCAAGAAAATTCAAAAAGTCGTATGTTATTTCTCCGCGAGGCAGCTTGATGCGAGAGCCGCTCTGTAATAAATCTTTCAAAAAAAGATTCTACCTTTCTTTAATTGAGAAAAGAAATCTCAAAAACGCTTCGGCAATCCATTTTACGACCGAAGCGGAAAAAAATGATTATATCGCTCAAAATTTGCCGTTAGAAAATTCTTTTGTGATTCCAAACGCTTTTGAGCCTGAAATGCCTAAACACGTTCTTTCGCGCGAGGAATTTCGGAAAAAATTCGGCATTGCCGACGAAGACAGAATAGTTCTTTTTTTAGGCCGTTTGAGTTGGAAAAAAGGTTTTGATACGTTAATTCCCGCTTTCGCTAAGGTTGTTCAAGCAATTCCCGAAGCGACACTTCTTATTGTTGGAAATGATGACGAAGGGTACAAAAAAGAGATAGAAAGATTGATTGAAAAACATGGCATTCGTGAACGGGTTAAATTTGCCGGGGCGGTTTTTGGTTCTGACAAATTCTCGATATATGAAAATAGCGATGTATTTGTTCTTCCTTCATATTCTGAAAATTTTGGGATGGCAGTGGTCGAGGCAATATATGCCGGCTTGCCGATTATTATTACAAAAGGAGTTGGAATAGCGCCTAGCGTAGAAAGCCAAGGAGCGGGGATAGTTATTGAGAAAAATGAAGATGAACTCACAGTTAGTATTTTGAAGATCCTGCAAAATAAACAACTAGCCAAGAAAATCGGAGAAAATGGTCAGCGGTATGTGGAAAAAGAATTTGATCCAAAAGAAATCGCTAAAAGACTTATTAAGATATATCAAAAATTTATTAAAACCAACCTTTCTCCAAGCTATTGACAATTTAATACGGAGTGGTAGAATATCCACCAGAAGCAGATTAACTGCTCAATTAACAAAAAAGTTATAAAAAGGAGAACCCATGAACGGACTGAGCGGAACCGATATAGTTGCATCCCTAACAATCATTTTTTCAATAATGCCGATCGTGATTACTTGCATCTGGTTTTTTGGCACAAGAAAGAAAGGTTATTCCTGGCGGGAAACTTGGGAAATCGAAATGCACAACTCAAGAAGATCAAGCACCGAGAGTGCATTATATATAGCCGGCTATGATTTGTCGGATATTGAAAGGGCTTTGCCGAAGCGAATACGATATCAAAGGGTAAAATCTTCCGCAAGATAGTCATTTTAACCGGCCCCGCGAAGGGAGAAAGTTTTGAAAGAGAAATAAGCTGCTAACGCACCCAATTTAGCGCTAGTGATTCCAATTTTAAAAGCGGTTTTCCCAAAACCGCTTTTTGTTTTACATCTATCCGAGAGCACAGTAAGATTACTAAAAAGAGCATGAAGCCGTCATTAGCTGCAATTATTTTAACTCTTAACGAGGGGCTGAACCTCGAAAAATGCTTGGACAGCATAACTGGTTTAGCAAGTGAGATTTTTATTGTTGATTCTTATTCAACAGATAAAACTTTGGAGATTGCGAAAAAGTATGGGACAAAGATCGTGCAGCATCAATTCAAGAACCAAGCCGAACAATTCAACTGGGCTTTAGATAATTTGGAAATTGAGAGCGACTGGATTTTAAAATTAGACGCCGACGAAGAAATTTTACCGGGACTCAAAGAAGAAATTTTAAAAACTTTGCCGCAAGTAAACGCAGAGACAACCGGTTTTTATATGAAGCGGCGAGTTTATTTTATGAATAAGTGGATAAAACACGGTGGGTATTACCCAGTATGGTTTTTGCGATTATGGCGAAATGGAAAGGGTAGGTCAGAAGAGCGGAAAATGGATGAGCATATAATTTTAAGTGAGGGGCGGAGCGAGCAATTTAAAAATGATTTTATTGATGATAATAAGAAAGATTTGAAAAGCTGGATTCAAAAACATAAAAATTACGCTTCGCGGGAAGCTGAAGAAATTAGAGCGGGAAAATACGGCGCGGGTGGTAAGCGAAATTTTTATTATCGTATACCACCATTTTTGCGCGTTTTCTTTTATTTTATATATCGGTATTTTTTTAAGCTAGGTTTTCTTGATGGTATTCCAGGGCTCATATTTCACTTTTTACACGGTTTTTGGTATAGATTTTTAGTGGACGCCAAAGTTTATAAAAAATAAAAATGATTAAAACACTAAAACTTCCGATTCTTTTTGCGGTTCTTTTTGCCGCCGTTCTTATTTTTATTATCGGCCATTATTATTTTTTTTCTTCTTCGTCCGATGCTGAGTGGTATATCAAAATCGCTAAAGGCGACATTAAAGACGCAGTTCAGCCATTTGCCAGTCGCGTTCTTCACCCAATGATTGTGCGCGTAGTCTCTTTTTTTAGCGGACTCGATATTAGCCTCTCTTTTTATGTTGTGAATGTTTTTCTGCTTTTAAGTTTTGTTTTCATTCTTTCTCTATTTTTTTCAGAGATTTCTTTCATGAACCCACCTTTGGTTTTTGTTGTCCTTTTTACCCCCTTTCTCCTAGATTTTCATCGTAATTTTTATATGTCAGACGTTCTTTTTGGTTTTTTAGCGGCCCTTTTCTTTTTCTCCCTAAAAAGAAAAAATATTATTTTAAGCCTATCCTTGTTGTTTATATTGTTTTTTTCTCGGCCAGCAGACGCAATGGTTTTAGGAGTAATTTTACTTGTGGTTAGTTTTTACAAAAAAGAAATGAAATTAGCTAAAGCGAGCTTGGTAGTTATTTTGTTCGCTTATTTGTTAATTTCCCTGGTTATAACTCCCCTGGGAGCACCAAATATTCACAATATTAGTAATTTAACCTATCGTTCTTTACAACCAATCTATTATTTTGTAAGGAGCGTTTTAGGTATTGACTGGATGATGAGCACTCAAGTTCAATACTGCCAGCCCAAATTTTTAATTTACCCTCCGAGCTGGATCCATCTAGGGGGCATTAAATGGATTGGTGTCTGCGGTTTTAATATAGTTAATCCACTATCCGTCATTTTTTATTCTCTGATTACTTTTGGCCTTATCCCCGGAATGCTATTTTCTACTTTGCGCAAAAATTGGCGCCAATTTTTCACTAAAAATGAAGTTTGGCTTTTAGTTGCTATGGGCTACGGGATTCTTGTATTTTTTCTAGGTATTTTAGTGCCGAATTTGCGGACTGTTAGTTATGGTTGGCCGGCATTTTGGTTGGCCGGTTTTTATATTCTCGATAGGCAAATCCGACAATGGCCGGTTGAGGCAAAAAAAAGCTTGATTAAATTATTTACGATTGTTCAGGCGGTTTTATTATGGGTACCCTATTTAATAGTAAAAAACTTACCAAACACTCCCGAAACGCTCAAGTATTTTTTAGCTCTCTTCGTTGTCGCCTTTCTTTACCTTATTTTCATCAGAAGGTATTCAATTACAGCCAAAAAATATAATATTGTTTTATGATTATGGATAAGAACATAGTTATTATTCCAACTTATAATGAAAAACAAAATATTAGTAAGCTTGTCGAAACGATTTTTGAAATTTTGCCACAGATACACATTTTAGTGGTTGACGACAGTTCTCCCGATGGAACTGGAGATGTTGTAAAAGATTTGCAAAAAAGATTCCCAAACCTAAGTCTTTTAGCGAGAAAGAAAAAGGAAGGTTTGGGGAAAGCTTATCTTAATGCTTTTGAAGGGATCTTAAAAGATTCTGATGCTAAAAATATTATTATGATGGATGCTGATTTTTCTCATAACCCCTCTTGTCTACCTTTGATGTTGGAGGCGAGTAGCGGGCGTGATGTGGTTATCGGTTCGCGTTATGTTAAGGGGGGCGGAACGGCGGGTTGGGAATTGTGGCGAAGATTATTAAGTCGTTGGGGAAATTTTTATGCTCGAACAATTACTCGATTGCCTATCGCTGATTGCACTGGTGGTTTTATTCTTATTAAAACCCATTTTCTAAAAAAAGTCGATTTTTCAATAATTGATGCCTCGGGTTATGCTTTTCTAATAGAGTTTAAATATCTTTTGTGGAAAAGCGGGGCTCGATTTCAAGAATTTCCAATCGTATTTAAGAATCGAATTGGTGGGGAATCGAAAATTTCCAAACACATTATAATCGAAGGAATCTTGGCACCATGGAAAATGATTTTCAAAAAATAGATTTTACTTGCTTTGTTTGTAATAACACTCACTTCCGTTTTTTCACCAGAAAACAATCGTGTGATTTATACAGATGTCAGCGATGCGGTTTAATTTTTGTATACCCACCGCCTGGAAATTTGACCGAAATCTACACGAAAGATTATTTTCTTGGAGCAACGCATGGCTCGGGCTACGTTGATTATGAAAGAGATAAAATGGCGATGAGCTCCACCTTCGAAGTGTATTTTAATAAAATTGAGCAGCTAATGCCTACACGCGGGCGACTTCTTGATGTGGGGGCAGCAACCGGATTTTTTTTGGACGCGGCATTGCGCCGAGGTTGGCAAGTAAGCGGGGTTGAAATTTCTGATTACGCTGCAGCAAAAGCGCGTCAGAAAAATTTAGACGTTCGTACGGGAATACTTGAGAACGCGCAATTCCAAAAAAGTTCATTCGATGTAATTAGTTTATGGGATGTTTTGGAGCATTTGCCGAATCCTAAGGTGACTTTAATGGTGGTCCATGATTTATTGAGGTCTGGGGGGCTCGTGGTGTTGAACACTCCTAACGCGGGCAGTCTTTTCGCCAGATTAATTGGTTCTCATTGGCATCTTCTTGTTCCACCCGAACATTTATTCTATTTTAACGCCGATAATTTAACGGAACTATTAAAGAAGGTCGGTTTTGAGGTTTGTGGAATAACGTGCCTGGGTAAAAAATTCACTCTTCAGTACATTTTGAAAACTTTAGCCACCTGGCATAAATTTTTTGTGTGGCAGTGGTTAGCGGATAAAATTCAGAATCGGCCTCTGGGCCAAATTTCAATACCCATCAATCTGCACGACAATCTATTTCTTATTGCTAAGAAACTCGATGGCCCCGTTGTAGGTGGGTCACGTAGTTCTTGACATCACTATGCGTATCTTAATAGTTACTGATTCTTATCCACCCGAAGTGCGCTCGGCTGCGCAACTTATGTCCGAGCTTGCTGAAGGGCTTTGTGAGTGTGGAAATGAAATAACCGTTGCAACTACCATGCCGGGATATAATCTCGCTTCTGGGACTAAAATAGACGCTATTCCTCGTGAAGAAACAATTAATGGCGTCCGAGTTATCCGTATAACCACTCTTCCGCACCATAATGTGCCTTATATTTTGCGAGGGATAAATCAGCTATTTCTTCCAAATTTTTTCACAAGAGCCGTTTTGAAAATTTTATCTGGGCCTTTTGACGCGGTTATTGTTCACAGCCCTCCATTGCCACTCGCGCTTGCCGCGGCAAAACTTGCAAAACATTACAGCGCTAAATTTATTCCGAATATTCACGATATTTTCCCGCAGAATGGCATTGATCTTGTTACGTGGTGGCAGAAACCGCTTATTCAGTTTTTCTTTGGACCAATGGAAAAAAAAGTTTATAAACTTGGCGATTTAATTATTGTTCCTTCGGAAGCACACGCTGATTATCTTGAAAAAAACCGCAACGTGCCAAGAGAAAAATTAAACGTTATTCCGCACTGGATTGACACGGCACCATTTGACGCGGTTGTACCAAATAATCGTTTTAGGAAAATGTGGAGATTTGAAGGAAAATTTGTTTTTCTTTTCGCTGGCGTGATTGGTCCTTCGCAAGGACTTGAGATGGTGTTTGACGTTGCCGAGGAATTTCAGAAAGAAAAAAAAGACGACGCTGTGTTTTTGTTTGTGGGTGATGGGACGGATCGCGCTCGGCTTCAAAATATCGCTCGCGAAAAAAATATCCAAAATGTAATGTTTAAATCATTCGTTTCAAGCGAAGAATATCCTGAACTTGTGAAAGAAATGGATGTGGCGATTGTAACGCTTACTTCAAAAAACACCACGCCCGCTGTGCCGGCAAAGTTAGTCGGATATATGGCAGCCGGCGTTCCTGTTGTAGTTGCGGTTCACAAAGAGAGCGACGCCTTACGCATTGTAAATGACGCTAAATGCGGTTTTACCGCAGTTTCTAGCGATTCTGAGGCAGTTACAGCTGCTTTCCGCGCGGCTTATGACGCAAAACTGTCGCTAAAAACACTTGGTGAAAATGGTCGCCGCTACACGCAAGAACATTTCGCAAAAGAAAAACTTATTGCGGAATGGGATAAGATCATATAAAGGAATTTTGCGACTATTGACAATATTTATATAGTATGCTAATCTGACTATAGTTTAGAATAATTAAATATTTCATTAATAATTTAATAAAGGAGAAAAGCAATGAAGAAATTGTTTTTCGTTTCAATACTTCTATTGTGTTTTGTATTTCTTGACTTTCCGGTTGTGCTAGCCCAGACGAGACCAGTAAACTCTTTTTCGGATTTAATTAAAGCGCCATGGAATTACAAAAGTTCTGATTTTCTAGGTACAGCGAGGACTTTTACTGATGGTATAGTGATCGGTAAGGCAAGGACGTATCATTTGTTTAGCCATCGGTTTCTTATTTTCGTCACGGACTCTTCGGCATTAAGTCATTGCAACGGTTTAAGGGGTAATCTGGTTATTGAGTTATCGGTTTCTCAAGACCAATACGATTTTTTGAAAACTAGTGACATTATTGACGCTACTGGTTGGGTTTACTATATGGAATCCCCAAAGGTAATCAGTGATCATTACCTTGAAACTGGTGCTGCTTCAATTAACGTGAAGAGCTCAATTAACGAAAGTTCGAACTTCGATTGCGTAATGAAAACTGTTTATAAGGTGTTAGAGTAAAATAATAAAGATTTTACCAAGAATATTAAAAACCGCTTTTAAAATGAAGCGGTTTTTTATTTAAAGAAGTAATTCGAAAATTCTTCCTTAGCTTTTTTGTATCTGTCGCGCTTCACCCGCCTAAATTTTACGAAGTAAATTTAGGCGGGCAAGCCCTTTCCTTAGAAAAAATATTTCCTGAATTCTTGTTTTGCCACAGTATACCGATCTTTCCATTTTTTCATCTTCTGTAATTTTTCTTCTAAATCCAGCATTATTTTTGAGGAAATTAGAACCGATTCAATTGAGTCACCCGGTTCGTTGTTCGCGATCTTTCTTCCAATCGTTTGATACATATCTTTGTAGCTGTTGGTTTTAAAAATTCTTACCTTCCGGATTATTTTGTGGTTATCTTCGGATTGGTATTTAATTGCGTCTGTTATTCGCACATTCCGGCCGTGGACTTTTAGCTCTACGTGATCCCGCGGGCCAACACGATAAACTCCTTTTTCGCTAAAAGTAGTGGTGAAACTCGCGCCGTTTTCAAGCTCAATCCACACTTCAACCGCGCCGTCTTGTAATAATTTTATGTCGGAATTTATCGGCTTACTCCAATTGTTCAGGTGAAGAAAATGATCAACCTGATGACAGCCGTTTGATAAAAACGTGCTGCGGGAAACCGGCCAGTTGTACCAAAAAAATTCTGGTTGAATGAGTTCGTAAACAATTGAGTGATAGGAGATTGGTTCGCCGTATTTAACGCCCAAATCATGAAGGGCGAGTTTATTGAACAAGCCATAACGTTTATGGAAGCCGATGAAAAGTTTTCGGCCGGCTTTTTGTAGCGCTTTTTCAAGCTCGGCGAGTTCGTCGTAATCCATTACTACCGGTTTTTCGACAAGCGCGTAAGCGCCTTGGTTTAGAGCGTGGAGAGTGATTGGAACGTGAGTGTGATTGTAACTCGCCACAAAATAGACGTCGTATTTTTCTTCAAGCGCCGGGAAAGGGGAAGAATCCCATTTTTGAACTCGCCGCTCGACAAAAATTTGAGTCGGGTCGATTTCGTGCACAGCTTTAATGTCAACAAATTTTCCAGCATAGGGAATGATGTTTATTTTCGCGTAGTTGCCATAGCCGAATAAAACACCACTTTTCTTCGGCGTTACCCCAGTTTTAGGTTGTGTTGAAAAATTTATTTGGCCTTTTGTTTCGGAAATCGGCTCCGGATTGAATGTTTCTATTTTTTCCGCTTTTTTCCAATCCGTATTTTTGATTTCTTTTTTTAGAGCTTCAGATAAAGTTTTCTGAGATTTTTCGGAAATTTTTATGCCGGAATATACGCTCCAAGCGCAAACTTCTTTCCACCAGTTATTTTCTGCCTTTTTTTGGATTGGCAGATAGGTAATTGTATTTAGCGCGAATGCCGGCATATCTGTTCTTTCAATTTTTGATAGCATTATTTCCGGAAGGACAATTTTTTCCACAAGCGCCGGATGCCAAGGCGCGATAAAAGCGACAATTTCTCCAATCGCAAATTTGCCTTCTTGAGGTTTTTCAATAATTTTTCCAAGTCCACAAGCGATGTATTTTTCGTTGCGCCGTTCTTCGCGGAGACGTGACCAAATTTTCGTGAAAAGTCCTTCTGGCCCAACAACAGGAAGATAATTCATAAGTAACCTCAAGCTTTTAGCGCGTGTGTGATAAACGTTTTCAAGCTTCTCCAAGTTTTTCCAAGCGAGAACCTGAATTCGGTATTCATTTTTGTTGCGGTAATAGTCCAAAAAACCTTTCCGCCATTTTTTACCGGTTAGTATTCGCATGTGTATCAAATAAAACTATAACTTTTTAAATTAAATTGGTAAAGCTAATGAGATAAGAAATATATCTCGTATCTCGATCATCAAAAAACTTTTAAGGTGGTAAAACATAAAAAGCCATTGATGGCTTTTTATGTTGCAGTTCCTTTTCTTACATTTTTTATAAGAGAAAAAAATTCATCTACAATGTGTTCGCGGAGGGCATAAAGCATACCGAAATATGCAGTTGCCGATATCGCAATTGTAAGAAGTAAATTAATTCCGAAGAGTGAGAGGATGTGTGAAAGAAGCCCCATAACAATTCCCGCGATTCCTATTTTTAGGAGATGCGGGAGTACCGTAAAATCACTGAGACGTTTTGCAAAACGCCAGGCGAAAATATTATAAAGAATTTGCATTAAAAGTGTTGCCAGTGAACATCCCGCAATTCCCCAATAACGAATAAAAATAAAATCGAGAATGAGATTGCCGAGTGCGGTGATTCCAGAGAAAACCGCAAGAGCTTTTTGTTTATCATAGGCAAAAATAAGATTTCCAAGAAGAGTAGTTGGGAATACGAAAATAACAGTTGATATGAGTAGTTGGAAGGAGAGTCCGCCACCCAGATATTCCGTTCCATAAAAAAATCCCATTAAAGATTTCCCTAGTACAATTCCACCTATTGCTATGGGAATAGAGAGGACGTATACAATTGCCAATGCTTTTTCCATCAACGCACGGATTTTTTCGATTTCTCCTTTTCCGATAAAACGTGTCAAAGGGGGAAAAATCGCACCTGCGAGGATCCCGGGTAACATATAAATCACGTATACGATTTTTTGCCCTGCCGAATAAAGACCAATTTCCGTTGAACTTCTTAGCCATCCCAACAAAACAAAATCAGTATTCAACATAAATCCTCCGAGAATTCCAGAAAGAGCGAAAGGAATAGCCGCAAACATAAGTGGGCGAATCAGTTTCATGTCGAAATTTTTAGGGATCAATCGGATTTCCTTGTGGAAAAACAATAATGTTAATGCGGTCCCAAATGCCGAGCTACTTAGATAAGCCACCATAAGGGTAACTAGAGTAGGGTGTAGCCAGAGAACCAATGCACCGGATAATGTAATTGTGAAGTTTGTAACAATAAGTATAAGTGCTTCCCACTCCATTTTCTCTTTTGTGCGAAAAAATGAGACGCCAAAGTCACGTAAATTATCAGCAATTATCAAAAGTGCCGCAAATGGAAGAATGGACCAAAGTCCAGCAATTTTAGAAAAAAGAGGTGTCAAAACAAACATCGCTACAGCGGCTATCAAACAAAGAGTAATTTTAGTAACCAATGTAGTAGAAAAATATTTAAGCATTTGATTGGGGTTTTTCAGTGTTTCTCGCCCAAAAATTGCGGTAACGCCGAGATCTCCGAAAAGACTAAAAAACGCAGCAAGCCCAAGAGCGTATGAGAAAATTCCATAATTCGAAGCGCCAAGTATGCGCGCTGCGTAAATAATAAAAAATCCACGGATAAGTCTGCTTATCATAGAACTAGAGCTCATCCAAAAAACATTTTTTATGACAGTTTGCTTAGTATTCTTATTTTGTAAAAGAAAATCTTTTAATCTCTCGAACATAAATTATTTACTTGGAATAAAAATATGTCGAATAGTTTTAAGCATAATCAAAAGATCAATAAAAAGAGAACGATTTTTAATGTAGTACATGTCGTAGCGAAATTTTTCGTGGGCTTCTTCCAAAGAAGCCGAAGGCCGAAAGTTTATCTGAGCCCAACCCGTCACGCCCGGTTTTACTATGTGTCGCATTTCGTAGTAAGGGAGTTTGTCATATTTTTTGGAAAGTTCGACGCTTTCGGGACGCGGTCCAGTGAATGAAAGTTCCCCCTTTAATACGTTGACTAATTGAGGGAGTTCATTCAGGTGAGTGAAATTAAGAATTTTTCCAATCCTAGTCAAGCGCGGATCATTCTTCACTGTCCAAGGGGACATGTTATGATGTGCGACCATAATGCGGAACTTATAAAGCGTGAACGAATTCCCATTTTTTCCAGTTCGCTGTTGTTTAAAAATAACCGATCCAGTTGACGTCAATTTAATGAGTATTCCAACGAGAATCATGAAGGGTAAGAGAGCCACGAATAAAGCAATTGCCAGAATGAAATCGATTAATCGTTTTGTCCGATCATAGAAAGGTCGCCGAGTTGTAATATTCGTGATAAACCATTCTTCTGATAGTTCTTCTAGGGGTACTTTTTCGAAGATTATCTCATAAAAGTCCAAAAAATTAATGAAGCCCACTTCCAATGGTAGAATTTTCCGTACTAACTGGGTCGTCAAGTCGTTAGACAAATGCGGTTGGGTGACCACTATTTGGATTTTTCCGGCTCGTACCGCTTCCACCACTTTATTAATATCAGTGTCATTAAAATTTTTAAGCCAGTATATCACCCGATAGCCGACTTGAGGATTGTATTCTAAGTACTTTATTGTTTGCTCAATTAATAGTGAATTGCCGAGCACGACAATTTCAAGGCGATTGGAAATTAGAAATTTAAGAGCAAGTAGTCGCCAGCAGTAATCTAAAGCCAGAAAAACAGTGCTGAATATTAACAAGGTCGTTTTTGGCGTTAATTTAAAAAAATCGCCAAAAAGATAGAAAATTATTGTAGAGACAATAGTAGCTGCGAAAACCGCGCCAATAATAGAGCTGAAGAGAGAACTCGTGTTTCTTAATGTTTTGTGGCGGTAGAGATCGGTTATGTAAAAAATTAAAATCCAGACCAGAAATATAATCGAGAAGGGGAAAATGTGGGTTGGAAGCCTACTGGCGAAGTCCGCTGAACCATAGCGGAAAATAAGAGTGAAAACAAGAGAAACATAAAGAATAGCGATATCGCCAAGAAGAAGGCCGATTTTTTTCAGGAGAGGCATAGTCTTACTATATCACCACCAATAATCTTTATGGAAGGACGTTTCACATTTCATAATCTCATTAAGTTCGGCGTCGGTGAAATGCAATAGAGAACACAACTATATCAACAGCATAAGAAAAAATTCCATTTTTAGAATTTGACGTTCAAGGGTATATTGTTTAAGATTTTAGCACATATTTTATGGAAGAAAAAATTAACCAATCCGAAGTTAGGGAGGTAGAACAAAAACAAAAACGTGATTATTTATTACCAGCAAGTATTTTAATCGCCGCTGTTCTTATTTCAACGGCTTTAATTTATAACGTAGGTAAAAAATCAGACGGAAGCGGAAATTTAAATGCCAATCTTGGTGGCGCGCCGACTAATGCGATTCAACCAGACGCTATTGATTTAAGCGATGTTTTTATTTCAGGAAATAAAAACGCCCCGATAACTTTAATTGAGTATGGTGATTATCAATGTCCTTTTTGCGCGAGATTTTTTAGTGAAACCGAATCAAAAATTAAAAGCGCATACGTTGATACGGGCAAGGTTAGGTTTGTTTATAAAAATTTCGCTTTTTTAGGTCCAGAATCTCTGACTTCAGCTGAAGCAACTTTATGTGCTGCCGATCAAGGCAAATTTTGGGAGTATCATAGCGCAATTTTTCAAACAGAAATTGAAGAAGCAAAAACTAATCCTCGCACCGAAAACAGCGGTAATTTAAACCGGACACTTTTCTTAGGTTTGGCGAAGAATTTTAATTTAGACATTACTGCTTTCACCTCTTGTATTGATTCCGAAAAAAATAAAAACAAGATCCAGAAAGAAACAATAGAGGCAGAAGCTGTTTTAACTAATCCTTCAACCCCTTCCTTTTTTCTGAATGGCACGCCAATTCAAGGCGCGCAACCTTTCAGTGTTTTTCAACAAATCATCGAAGCCACCCTTAAGAAATAACGAAAGGGACAATAATCGGGGACCTGTCAAAATATTTCAGGGCGATTGGCAGTGTTCTAAATGCGGAGGAAAAATAACCGAATTGCCTTTTGAACCGGACTAGACAAGGATGAACCAACTTTTGTGCCGTGATTGTCACCGAGAACGAGCTCGTTCATTTAGGAGATGAATCAGCAAGAAACTGCCCTAAAAATAAGGGCAGTTTCTTTATCGGATGAAAAACTCGGTGTATAATGTTAAATGGAATTTATGAAGTGGAATGATTTTGTATTATTATTAATCGGGTTTTGGCTTGTTGTTTCGCCTTGGATTTTAGGTTTTTCGGCGATTGATTTTCCAACTTGGAACAGTATTATTTTTGGAACGTTCATCATGATTTTAGCTATTAGCAATTTTCACGGCGAAAAAATTGATAAAAACAAAGGTCAATCTTAGAAAATAATTTAAAAGTAATGGCAGTTAAAATATATACCACACCAACTTGCGTTTATTGCAAAATAGCTAAGGAGTTTTTTACAAAACACAATGTTAAGTATGAAGAGTACGATGTTTTCGAAGATTTAACAGCGCGGGAAGAAATGATTAATAAATCACATCAACTTGGCGTGCCGGTTATTGATGTAAATGGCGAGATTTTTATTGGTTTCAATCGTTCGGCAATCGCTAAATCTTTAGGAATTACTTCCTAATTTTTAAATAATTTTAATGTACGATCTTGCAATAATCGGTGGCGGACCGGCGGGAGCAGCAGCCGGCGTTTACGCCGCTAGGAAAAAAATAAAATCCGTTTTGATTACCGATTTTTTCGGCGGTCAGTCGCTTGTTTCAGCTGATATTCAAAATTGGATTGGCGTGCCTTCTATTTCCGGTTTGGACTTGGGGAAGGCGCTAGAAAATCATCTTCGGGCGCAAGAAGGAATTGAAATTATTGAAGGAAACTTTGTCACCACTATAGAAAAAAACGAAATCGGATTTAGTTTGAAAACAGACCAAAACAAAACCATTGAAGTAAAAACAGTTCTTATCACTTCTGGCAGTCATCATAAAAAATTAGGCGTGCCTGGAGAAGAAAAATTAAACGGCAAAGGAGTAGCTTTTTGTAGCACTTGCGACGCGCCACTTTTTAAGGATAAGAATGTAGCAGTTATCGGGGGTGGCAATTCTGGATTAGAAGCAGTTTTAGATTTACAGCCTTACGCTAGAAAAATTTATTTACTTCACCGCAGCGAAAATTTAAAAGGCGACCCGGTTACTGCGGAAAAGATAAAAACTGATTCGAAAGCAACGATTATTTTTAATGTCGAAGTCCAAAAATTTATCGGTGAGGATTCTGTTTTAGGATTGGAATATAAAGACAAAGCAAGTGGCGCAATAAAAAAAATTGATGTGGAGGGAATATTTGTCGAAGTAGGTTCAGCGCCAAACAGCAATTTCGTTAAAAATTTATTAGACCTTAATAAGTGGGGAGAAATTGTTGTTGATCATAAAACTCAGCGCACTTCAGTTACGGGAATTTGGGCGGCAGGGGATGTTACTGACGTTATTTATAAGCAGAATAATATTTCCGTTGGTGACGCTATTAAAGGAGTTTTAAATATCTACGACTTTTTGAAGTTAAAATAGCCATTTTTCCGTTTCTTATAATTTCCTTAGTTTTCCAAAGAAAGCCACCTTTGTTATGATTAAAGGGAATTGATTTAATGGTTAAACTTAATTCTAATGGTCAAGCTACTCTTTCTTTTATTCTGCTTGCCGGCGGGATTATTCTTGAAATTGCCATCGCTGGTTCTTTTATTACTTATTTTTTGAGCGCTTCCGGTTTAAGCGAACGGCTCTCAGCTCGAGCTTATGTGGCAGCGGAGGCCGGCATTCGCGACGCGCAGATAAAAATTACACGAAACAAAGATTTTTCCAATAATACTACCTCAACCCACACTCTTTCAGTTAGTAACGACTTGGCTACCGTTCAGATTTTTGGCGATTCAACCGACCCAATTAATTATCTTTACACTATCACCTCGATTGGTTTTGCTTCAACTCGTGAGCGGAAATTGGTTAGTAAGTTAATTGTCAATAAAACTAACGGCCTAGTTCAATTCCAATCACTTACAGAACAAACAATTCAGTAAAATGATGAAAAAAATTCAACTGAAAATAAAGTATTTTTTGGAACGCTTAAGTTCGCGGCCTCAAATAGGCGGTTTGCAGATTACTGATTCTTCTTTGCAATATGTTCATATTAGTGGTGAACCAAAATCTTTTGCGTTGCGTTTGCCGCCCGGAGTTTTAAAAGACGGCAGAATTCAGGATCAAGCCCAGTTTGCCAGCTTGCTTCTTGAATTTCATAAAACAATTGAACCTTTAAAAGATAAGTTAAAATTACCCGTAGTTATTTCTTTACCGGCTGTTCTGGCTTACACTCAAAGTTTTAATGTTCCGAATATCGGCGAAGAAAAATTGAACGAATCAGCGGAGTTGAACTTGCAAATGCTCTCGCCAATGGCTAAAGACTCCGCTTATATGAGTTGGCAGAAACTAAGTGAATCTCCTGATCATTTTGAACTTTTCGGAGCTTTTGTTGAAAAGTCGGTGGTTGATCAGTTTTGGAATTTTTTTGAAGCGGCAAATTTTTCACCAGTCGCATTTGAATTTCCAAGCTTAGCTCTTGCGCGGTTAGTTAATCAAACGGTTAACGCTACAAATCTTTTTGTTTTGCTTTTTCAAATTTCTAGCGATGGGCTAGATTTATCAATTTTCAGAAACGGCTTTGTTTATTTCAACTATTTTCGCTCTTGGCGTTCAATTCAAGGTGAACAAAAAGAAATTTTACGGGATAATTTTTATGCCGTAGTTACAGAAGAAATTCAGAAAGTAATTAACTTTGGCCAAAACCGCTTCAAAGAAAACCTTAATAATGTTTTTCTCGTAGCGCCGGGATTTGAGCTTGAAATGCAGCAATTTCTTGAGAAGCAATTTAATTTACAAGTAACGCCAATTCGTTTAAGAGCCTGGAATCTTGCGCCGAACTGGTATGTTTCTTTAGGTTCTGCTTTACGAGGAATGATGGATCGAGGTAAGGACGCCGCAATCAGTTTAGCGCCAGTAAGCTCAATTAAGGTTTTTTACGAAGAACAGGCATTTTCTTTTGTTCAACTTTGGCGAAATGCTATTTCAAGCGTCCTCGTCTTATTTTTAATTTTTTATGCTGGTTCTGCTTATTTTCTTCGCCGCGAATCACAACGTCTTGAAACGCAACTCTCCGCTTTTAAAAATTCAGGTGGCGATAATAATTTAGCTCAACTTGAAACTAAAGTTTCAGAATTTAATCGTTTAGTTGTAACCATTAAAAGTTCACGCGAGACATATGATTTTTGGCATTCTTTTCTGAACCAATTAAAAAGTATTACCGCTGAAGAAAATATTGTGGTTAATAATATTAATCTTTCGTCTTTGAACGATCCAATTTCTTTAACGGCTAAGGCGGCGAATTATGATAAAGCCACTAAGTTCAAAGATCGCTTAGTTTCAGAACCAATTTTTTCCGAGGTTAATTTACCAGTTCCAGAGATAAAAGTTCTTGAAGATAATTCGGTAATTTTTACGATTACTTTTAAAGTAAAACACCCGTAAAACAATCTGTTTCTATTTCAATCTTTCGGAAAAATAATTGAATCAATTTCTAAAAAAGCATTCTCTAAAACCCGCATTGCCGCGGAGTTTATTTTTTTAAGCACGAACTCTGATGCTTTTTCTCGAAACCTCTCTTTTGAGGAAGGCGGTCGTATGCCAACACGCAAGCGCCAAAAGTTTTTAGTGTGAAGCGAGGTCATAATTGAGAGTACGCCATTATGTCCCGCCGCGCCGCGTCCGAATGAAAGTTTGTATTTTCCTAACGTTAAATCCGAGTCATCATGCACCACTAAAATATCCGCCGGTTTTTTATTTAAGCGTTTTAGCGTTGCTTTAACTGCTTGTCCCGACTCGTTCATAAATGTGCTGGGTTGGATAAAATTTTGTTGTTCTGTTTTCGTCTGAAGCGCTGCGGCATGCGCTACATAAAGCGCGCCAATATTATGATAGGTTTTTATGTACTTATTTCCGGGATTTCCGAGTCCCACTATAAGCGAAACATCTTTAGGGTTGAATTTTTTCTCCATTATCCTTACAATTATGCCATCCTTCAGTAAAAAAATCATTACAAAAAAACTAGATGAAAAAAATCCTTTGGTCTTTTTTTGAGGTTGTCGAAACGATTGTGATCGCTCTCGTCGCCGTTTTTTTAGTTCGGACTTTCGTTGTTCAGCCATTCCTTGTAAGTGGTTCGAGTATGGAACCGAATTTTAGAAGCGGTAATTACTTGTTAATTGATGAAATGGTTTATCATTTTCGGTCGCCAGAAAGGGGTGAAGTTATTGTTTTTAAATACCCCGGTGATAATCGTTCATATTTCATCAAAAGACTTATTGGTTTGCCGGGCGAGACGGTAAAATTTGAGGACAACAAGGTGGCTATTTATAAAGATGGCAATCGAAAAGTTCTTGAAGAATCTTATGTTTCAAAGGGCCAGGAAGATATTATTTATTCAAACGTGAAATTAGCCGCAGATCAGTATTTCGTGATGGGTGATAATCGAGGTTTTAGTTTTGATTCAAGGAGTTGGGGTCCATTAAATCAGACAAATATTATTGGTTTAGCGCGTTTCCGGCTTTGGCCTATTAATGAAGTAATGGCTTTTAGCCCTCCAATTTACCAATAAATGCCAAAACAAAAAAATAAAACAAAGTTAATAAAATCGGTAAAGCCACAGCTTTTCCAATCGGTTAAGGGAATGAATGATATTTTACCAAAAGATGAAAAGTGGTGGCAATTTATTTTTCAGAATGGCCGAACAGTGAGCGAACTCCATGACTTTCATTACATTGAAACGCCAGTACTTGAAAATGCCGCACTTTTTGAACATAGCGTTGGTGCTGGCACTGATATTGTGGAAAAACAAATGTACGTCTTTAAAACTAAAGGCGACGATCGCGTGGCGCTTCGACCGGAAGGCACTTCGCCCGTGATGCGGAGTTATTTAGAACACCATCTCGGTTATTTTGCTTCCCCGCTCAAAGTTTATTATTGCGAACAAATGTTTCGCTATGAGCGACCGCAAGCCGGTCGGGAAAGACAGCATCATCAATGGGGCTTTGAAATTTTGGGTGATAGTGATCCGATTTATGATGGTGAAATAATTCTCGCTGTTTTGAATTTTCTAAAAAACCTGAAATTCAAAGATTTGAATTTAAAAATTAACACGATTGGTTGTCGGGTTTGCCGGCCGAACTATCGGGAAAAGCTCAAAAATTATTATGCCAGCCAAAAAAGTAAACTATGCAAAGATTGTTTACGGCGTCTGGATTCAAATCCACTTCGGCTTCTTGATTGTGAAGAGCCTGGTTGCGTAGTTTTAAAAACGAGCGCGCCAATTATTCTTGATTATCTTTGTCAGAATTGTAATAACCATTTCAAGGCCGTATTGGAATTAATTGAAGACAATAAAATTGTTTATGAACCAGATCCTTACCTGGTTCGAGGTCTTGATTATTACAACCGAACAGTTTTTGAAGTTTATACTTCGAGTTCTAAAAGCGCTTTAGGCGGCGGAGGTCGTTATGATTATCTTTCGGAACTAATTTCTGGTCGGGCGGTGCCCGGTGTCGGCGCGGGGATTGGTCTTGAACGGCTAATTGAAGCGATGCGGACTCAGGAAATTTCGCCAATTATTAAAAGCAGACCTAAAGTTTTCTTTATCGCGGTTGGCGAACAAGCCAAAAGAGCAAGTTTGCGGTTAATGAACGAATTGCGGTCGGCTGGCGTTGCTGTTCAGGAAGTTTTGGGCAAGAAATCGATTAAAGCCCAGCTTAAAGCCGCCGACAAGGCAAGCGCTCCATTTGTTCTTATTTTCGGCCAAAAGGAATTCTTTGAAGGGACAATAATTTTAAGGGACATGAATTCAAGCGCCCAAGAAACAATTATTTTAAGCAATCTCGTGCAAGAGGTTAAAAAGCGTTTGAAATAATGGATTGCTTATTTTGTAAAATAATCAAAAAAGAAATTTCCGCCGAATTGTTATATGAAGACGACAGTGTTGTGGCTTTTAAAGATATTAAACCGTCAGCGCCCGTCCATTATTTAATCGTTCCTAAAGAGCATATCCAATCAATTATTCATTTAGAAGGTAATCACAAAGAAATTATTTCAAAATTAATTTTTACAGCAAAGGAATTAGCAAAAAAGACCAAGTTGACGGGCTATAAGTTATTTTTTAACGTTGGTCGGGAAGGCGGGCAATTAATTGATCATCTTCACCTCCATCTTTTAGGCGGTTGGGCAAAAAATGAGGCGCCGAATCCGTAAGCTATTTACGACTAGACAAATAAACAAAAATCCGTAAGTATTAGTTTCTATGGCATTAGAGTTAAAGAAAAAGGAAGGTGAAAGCGTTAATTCGTTTCTTTTTCGGTTCAACAAAAAGATTCAGCAAAGCGGGTTAGTGCGGGAAGTAAAGAAAAGGCGATTTCGTGCCAGGGCAATAAACTCACAAAAGAGAAAACTTGCCGCTCTTCACCGCATGTCAAAAAAAGAAGAAATAGTAAAACTTAAACGTTTCGGTTACAAATAAATGGCGAGCGCCTTGAAGCAAAAAATTGAGGCGGACTTAAAGCAAGCTTTAAAAGATCGGGCCGCTGAAAAATTGGTTACTTTGCGCATGTTAAGCGCGGCTCTCCACAATCGCGAAATTGAAAAACGAAGTAAGGGTGGTAATCCGGCGTCTGCCGGAGAGCTTAGCGATGAAGAAGTATTGGAGGTTGTTGGGCGCGAGGCGAAAAAAAGAAAAGAAGCGGCGGAGTTTTTCATGAAAGGCGATCGAAAAGAACTCGCCGAGAAAGAAAATTCCGAACTTAAACTTCTTGAAATTTATTTGCCGGCACAAATGAGCGAGGCGGAAGTGCGGAAAATCGTTGAAGGAGTCGTTTCGCGAATGCAGGGAGAGAAAAATTTCGGAAAATTAATGGGTGAGACCATGAAAGAATTGAAGGGAAAAGCGGACGCAAAATTAGTAGGCGAGATATTAAAAGAAAAACTCACTCACTTAAAATGAATCAAGTTAGGGTTAAGAATATGGTGCGTGGTTTCGATTACGCAGCTTTTCGTTTCCGCCGGATAATTCTTAAATCATTCAAAATTTTAAAAAAAAACAGGCAATCAGTAGATATTTTCCTTGTTAGTAACAAAGAAATTAAGGTTTTAAACTCTCTTTTTCGGGGTAAATCTCAACCGACTAATGTTTTAAGTTTTGATAATAAGGCCGGGTTTATGACTCCGGAGTCAAAAAAGCATTTTCAGTATCTTGGCGAAATTTATCTTGCGCCGGTTTACATTAAATCAAAAGGCGAACACTTAGATTTACTTGCGATCCACGGTTTACTTCATCTTTTAGGCTATACTCATAGCAAAAGCCGTGATACCATAAAAATGGTTCGGCTGGAAAACAAGCTAAAAAACGCTTTAGTAAGCAATTAAATGGCAAATTTTATCACCGGTTTAGATATTGGTTCATCGCAAATTAAATGCGTGGTCGCAACGCCTAAAAAAAATGGCGAGCTTTCAATTGTAACGGCTTTCAAGCAACCTTCAGTGGGTTTGCGGAAGGGCGTACTTGTCGACACAGAAGAATTTTCTTTAGTTTTGCGGGAAATAGCCAATGATCTACAAAAAATTTCCCGGCAAGCAACCCAAAACATTTTTGTAAATATTCAAAGTGAACAAGTTAAGCCGCGCCTTTCGCGCGGCGTAGTCGTTGTTGCGCGCGCTGATCAGGAAATTCAGCAAGACGATGTTGATCGAGCAGTGCAATCTTCGCGAGCCGTAAAACTTTCATCAAATCATCTTATCCTTCACAATATTACGAGAGAATTTTTTGTTGATGAAGTTGGTGATATTACTGACCCGCTTGGAATGACAGGAAGTCGACTTGAGGTAAGCACAATTATCATTGAAGCTTTTTCTCCCCATATTAATATTCTTGTTAAGAGCTTAGAGAGAGTTGGATTTACGGTTGGCGGTTTAGTTTTTAATCCGCTCGCCGCTGCAAAGTCGGTGCTTTCAAAACGCCAACGCGATTTAGGTGTTCTACTTATTGATTTTGGTTTTGGCACAACCTCTTTCGCGATTTATGAAGAAAATAAAATGGCTCACGCCAAATCATTGCCGGTTGGTTCAGGTTTTGTTTCGAATGATATTGCTATTGGTTTTAAGACGCCGATTGACGCTGCCGAAAAGCTTAAAACCACTTACGGTTTTGCCTTGTCTAAAGAAATTTCCCGTCGGGAAATGATTAAACTTTCCGAAGTTGAACCAACCAATAAAAATGAAATTGCTCGACGGTTTCTTTCGGAGATTATCGAAATAAGACTTGCGGAAATTTTAGATCTCATTAATAATGAGCTCAAATCCCTTGGTCGGGTGCCCCAATTACCGGCAGGCGTAGTCATAACCGGTGGCGGTGTTAAACTGGCTGGGATGACAGATTTAGTGAAAGAAGAAATGAAATTACCGGTTCAGATTGGTTTCCCAGACTTAAGTAACTTTGAAATTTTGAATCCTACTCATCAAGAATTACTTGATGACCCGGAGTTTGCTTCTGCTGTTGGACTTGTTTTATCGGCGGCCGGCGGAAACAAGAAAATTTTTACTGGCCCAGGTTTAATCAAACAATTTATTAAAAATCTTATTCCTTAAATTAATTAAATGGCAAAAAGAAGAATTTTAAAAAGAGCGCATCAAACAGCGCCAGCGCCAAATCGCCGGCGTAATGGCGTTGCTGTAATTAAAGTTGTTGGTTGCGGCGGTGGTGGTGGCAATGCGGTGACTAGAATGATGGAAACCGGCCGGATTAAGGGCGTAGAATTTATTGCCATTAATACTGACGCGCAAGATTTAGATTATGCTTCCGCTCACAGAAAAATATATATCGGCAAAGCCTTAACGCGTGGACTAGGCGCGGGAATGAATACGGAAATTGGCAAACAAGCGGCAGAAGAAAACCGGTCAGAAATCGGCGAAGCGCTTGAAGGAGCGGATATTGTTTTTGTAACAGCCGGCATGGGTGGTGGCACCGGTACTTCAGCAAGCGCAGTCGTTAGTGAAATTGCCAGAGAAAAAGGAATCCTTACAGTTGCGGTTGTCACTAAACCATTTTCTTTTGAAGGCGCTCAACGTCTTACGATTGCAACCGAAGGAATTGCTCGCTTGAAAGATAAAGTTGATTCTTTAGTTATTATTCCTAATGATCGGATTTTTAGTTTAATTAATAAAGACACGCCTGTTTCGCGGGCTTTCGGCTATATTGATGATGTGCTAAAAAATGCCGTTCAAGCTATTGCCGATCTTATTAATGCGCCGGGACTTATAAATGTTGATTTTTCGGATATCAAAACAACATTAAAAGATGCCGGTCCAACGATTATTGGTATTGGTTTAGCTTCTGGTCAAGATCGGAGTATTAAAGCGGTAAACGGAGCAATTAATTCACCCTTAATTGATATTTCAATGGAAGGAGCAAAAGGAGTTTTATTCAGCGTGGCGGGCGGTCGGGACTTAAAAATGACCGAGGTTCACGATATCGCAAAGGCAGTTTCGGCTAATCTTGATTCTGGGGCGCGGGTGATTTTCGGCGCTTACCACGATCGTAATTTGAAAGATAAGAGCCTTAAAGTGACTGTTATTGCGACTGGTTTTAATGGTGTTTTTAGCCAGCGAACCAACTTACCAACACTTTTTGTTAATCGGGACTCAGGCCGGAAGGCGGAAGGTAAGAATTTGCCGACCGAATTTGAAGAAGAAATGAAAACTGGCGGAGATTTAAAGATAAATAAAGGAAAAGCGCTAAAAACTGGCGTCGAAAAAACTGATTCTTGGGAGATTCCCACCTTTCTCCGAAAAAAGAAAAAATAGTCCTTCGTCGAACTCAGGACTATCCCGATTTATTGAATGATAGAAAATAAAAACTGGACAAAACTCCAGTTTTTTGTTGTTTTTACAACTTATCCACCGTTGCGTGTTTGCCCTATCATTCTAAAATTAACTTACTTTAATAAATTATAAAAAATAAGCCGTTATTTTTTAAGCGTATGAAGAAAAAAACCAAAAAAATATTAAGTTTTCCCAAAAATTCTAGAGTCAAAAAATCTTTAACTCTTGAGAGATTTTTCACTCGGGCCAGCGTTCATCCTTTCGATGAAGTGAAGTGGGTGAAGCGTGACGCTGTTGTAGGAAGTGCCACTAAAAAAGTTTTTGAACAAAAATGCGTTGAATTTCCCGATTTTTGGTCTTTAAACGCTATAAATATTACTGTTTCAAAATATTTCCGCGGTCAGCTTGCTTCACCCGCGCGGGAAAAAAGTTTACGAGAAATGATCAGCCGGATTACTACGACAATGCGGCAATGGGGAGAAAATTTAGGTTATTTTTCAAACGCAAACCAAGCGCAAATTTTTGAAGACGAACTTTCTCACATCCTTCTTTACCAAAAAGGTTCTTTTAATTCTCCAGTTTGGTTTAATGTCGGCGTAAAAGAAAAACCACAATGTTCGGCGTGTTTCATTCTTTCAGTTGATGATGATATGCGCGATATTTTAGATTGGATTAAAACCGAAGGAATGATTTTTAAAGGCGGTTCTGGAAGTGGCGTTAATTTATCAAACCTTCGTTCTAAAACAGAACAGTTATCGCAAGGCGGTTACGCGTCCGGTCCGGTTTCTTTTATGCGTGGCGCGGATTCAGTTGCGGGAATGATTAAGTCCGGCGGCACAACGCGGCGGGCGGCAAAAATGGTTGTGTTAAATATTGATCACCCCGACGTAATGGATTTTATTCGGGCGAAAGCCGACGAAGAAAAAAAAGTGCGAGCTTTTATTGAGGCTGGTTACAACATGAGTGATTTAAATAATGACGCTTGGAATTCAATTCAGTTTCAAAATGCGAACAACTCTGTTCGTTTAACCGATGAATTTATGGAAGCAGCAGAACGAGATCGTGACTGGGAAACAAAGTTTATTACAAACAATAAGTCGGCCAAAAAATACAAAGCGCGAGAAGTGCTATCCGAAATTGCTAAAGCAGCTTGGGAATGTGGTGATCCCGGCGTTCAATTTGATACAACAATTAATAATTGGCATACATGTCCAAACTCCGGCCGGATTAACGCTTCAAATCCTTGCTCCGAATATATGCACCTTGATAATTCCGCCTGCAATCTTGCCTCCATTAACCTAATGAAGTTTTTAGACGCTAGCGGCAATTTTAAGGTAGAAGAATTTAAGCAGGCCGTTCGCGTTTTTATTCTTGCCCAAGAAATAATTGTTGGGAGTTCGAGCTATCCAACCGAAAGAATTGCCGAAAATGCCCGAAAATTCCGAGAATTAGGTCTAGGCTTCGCTAATTTAGGCGCTATGCTTATGGATAAAGGTATTCCCTATGATTCTGAAGCTGGCTTCTCTTGGGGCGCCGCTATCACATCCTTAATGTCTGGCGAGGCCTACCGTTTTTCGGCGGAGATTGCCGGCCGAATGAAGCCGTTTGAAGGCTACGCGATAAATCGTGAACCGATGCTTAGGGTTATTGAAAATCACAGTCTTGCCTCAAGGCGTATAAGCCAAAATAATTTAACCGATAAAAAACTTGGCGCGGAGGCAGTGAATGTTTGGAGAGAGGCGCTTTCACTTGGAGAGAAAAACGGTTTTCGGAATTCACAAGTTACCGTAATTGCTCCGACTGGCACTATTTCTTTTATGATGGATTGCGACACAACCGGCATTGAACCGGATTTCTCGCTTGTTAAAATGAAACAATTGGTTGGTGGTGGTTGGATGAAGATTGTAAATTCCGGCGTTCCAGAAGCGCTTCTTAAACTTGGTTATTCAAAAGAAGTAATGAAAAAAATTGTTGATTATGTTTCTCTAAATGGCACGGTTGAAAACGCGCCTGGATTTAGAGAAGAGCATTTGCCAGTTTTTGACTGCGCGGTGAAGCCAGCCAAAGGCACGCGGGCGATTTCTTGGCAGGGCCACGTGCGAATGGTCGCTGCTGTTCAGCAATTTGTTTCCGGCGCGATTTCAAAAACATTCAACATGTCGAGCGATATTACGAAAGAAGAAATTGAAGAAGCGTATAAAATGGCTTGGAAGATGGGAATCAAAGCGTTCGCGGTTTATCGTGATGGTTCGAAAGCCACCCAACCGTTGAATGTTTCCGGATCGGAAAGCAAAGGCGGAAAATTAATGAAACCAACACCGGTGATTTCTCGAAAACGTTTGCCGGCTACTCGTACTTCAAACACTCATAAATTTTCTATTGCCGGCCACGAAGGATACTTAACATATAGTATTTACGAGGACGGGACGCTTGGGGAAATTTTTATCAGGATGTCTAAACAAGGCAGCACTCTTTCGGGACTTTTGGACGCTTTCTCAATTTCTGTTTCAATAGCGATTCAGTATGGCGTTCCCTTGAAAGTGCTTGCCCAAAAATTTGTCTACACTCGTTTTGAGCCGGCCGGCTTCACGGAAAACAGGGATATTCAAGTGGCGACAAGTATTATTGATTATATTTTCCGTTATTTGGTTTTAATTTTTCTTTCGAACGAAGAACTTACCGAATTTGGTCTTGAGCGGCGTTTGATTACGAACGAACCAGTTACGGAAGTTAAAGAAAAAATAAAAGAGTCGGTTACGGCGGTGGTAAGTCCGAATGTTGGAAAAATTGACGAAACGTCTAAAAAAGCCAATAAAGTGCCTGGGGAAACTGTTTGCCGCATTTGCGGCGGAATAATGGTCAGAACCGGCACGTGCCTTACTTGTCTCCAGTGCGGTGAAGCGTCGGGAGGTTGTTCTTAATAAATAATTTAAAAATCGCCTAGTTGGGCGATTTTTATTTTGTTTTTGCTTGCACTGAGCTTATCGAAGTGTCTCTCTACTAGGAAGCGAACAAAATTTCGCCTCCGGCGGTTGCCGGAGCGAAATTTTCTGACACCTTGCGGTTTCAGTACTTCCATCACTGGAAAACTTCCGTTTTCCCGACCCCTTTCCCTGTTCGATCCCTAGAGAAAAATTAAAACGGGACTAAATATCCCGTCTTAATTTTTGTCCCTCCACTAGGAATCGAACCTAGATACACTGCTTAAAAGGCAGGTGCTTTGCCACTAAGCTATGGAGGGATATTTAACCGCTTTTATTTTAAACAAACTATCCTAAAAATTCAATCGACTTGCGACTTTCACTTGGTAATATAAAATAATCACAGCGCATTATCCTATTTTAGGAAATTTAAAAAATAATATGAACTCTACAGAACTGCGTGAACATGTTATGGAGCGTGCTAAAAAAAGCGATCTAGAAAGCGAGCGAATAGGAAAGGAGCGGGAAGATTTTGTTGAGGCGATTTTGAAAGAAATGAAAGGAGAAGGAATTATTAACGACTTTTTGAGAACTAGCAAATTTAGCTTCGCCGATATTCAAATGGGCATTGATTTTTATGTCGTGATTATTGAAAAAAATTACCGAGTTATCCCAATTTCCGTTACAGGCCCTTACGGAGCACTAATGGAGGATAAACAGCCAGTTGTGGGAGTGAATCTTGAAATTCCAGTCGAAAAGCGAAAAATGATTGTAAAAAAAGAACTTTTAAATATTTTTCACATATTCCAAAAATTATCTTAAATTCCGCGCTTGCTTTACAGCAGGCGCGATTTTTTTTAGAATAACTTGGCGATTATCAATTATTATTTAGAATCGTATATTCCCCGGTAGCCCTCCGGCAACTGCCGGAGGTAGGCGTCTCATATGTTTATCGTTTACGCAATTTATAACAAAAAGAACGATAAGATTTATATAGGTCAGACCCAAGATTTGAAACAACGCCTTGATTTACACAATTCTGGCGAATTTAAAAATAGCTACACTTCTAGGTTTGACGGTGAGTGGCGACTAATTTATTCTGAAGATGTCCTGAGTAGAAATTTTGCCATTTTGCGAGAACGGCAACTAAAGTCCCACAAAGGCAGAGATTTCATAAAGACATTTATTCCCCGGTAGCTCAATGGTAGAGCGTCTCCCTGTTAAGGAGCGGGTTGTAGGTTCGAATCCTACC
>ERZ1292629.35-Hain-H43-01um-R1-35-length-124474-cov-9_pt1 | contig 71815 bp, 122 predicted proteins | sample MGYA00564399_ERZ1292629 | MGnify/ENA primary metagenome ERZ1292629 (study PRJEB36523, sample SAMEA6512636) | groundwater metagenome | collected 2019-01-08 | study: AquaDiva: Metagenomics assemblies of 32 groundwater samples
AGCGTACAAGGTGACCCGTTTATCAGCTTGCCCGGATAGATGACAAAATGATCGTCTTGTCCGGAAGGTGGTATCCACCCCTGGGTATGTCCATTCGACACAGGGGGTCTCCAGAAACCTAATATTCTTGCAATATTTTCCCCAGAATTGTAGAATAGTCTACAGTTTTCCGTCAAATATGGTAGAAAAAGCATTGTACGATGCCGGATTGCTTGCTCTAAAACTACAAGCAATTTGGTAAACCGTTGCGATAGAACAACCTAACCAACTGTAGAATATTCTACAGTCTGCACTGGTCTATGCTTGCTGGATCCTAGCTTCCGAGATTGATTTACAATCTCAAGCGCAAGTGGGGACGCTAATGAGGATCGGGGGAGGAAATATGCTATCATGATCAAGATGCAGAGACTGCAGGATTTCCCTGCGGAGACAAATCCGTTCCACCATGATCACTATCACATGGGCACAGCGATGGGAACCAATGTGATGGTCATGATGCCTAATCACGCTGATCAGCATTGTGATTACATCATCGTGATCAACACTGCGACCGGGGAGCGAGTCATCGTGCATTTCGGGGATGGCCCCGGCGTGACGTTCGATCCTGACGTGATTTGGAAGTAGGAAGAAACCATGTCACTCGCACAGTGGAACCACGATCTACGCGAGGCTGTCATTTATCTGGCAGTTGCGCACATGTGCTGCAACATCATCTGGGGGCATATTCCGTGGCATCGGTGTCCCCATTGCAAACGCCGCTGGTGGAATCACTAGGAGATCGGGGAAGCGACAAAAGCTGTCAGCACCATCTAGCACATAGTGAGAGATTAAAATCACCCCGCTCGGGAATAGCCAGACGATGACAATAATAGCCCCTCTGGATCTTGTGGTTCTTCGGAACCCTTGATCTGGAGGGGCTATTTTGTTGGAAGTACCACTAGCTAAGGTCACTTGGAAGGGAGGACACATGTGCAGGTTTGCATCTGCGATCTTCTTGAGAAATGGGGACATGATCGCGGATTTTGCCAACACTGACAGCCATGCAGAGTTGGCTGAAGCGTTCGGGTTGGCCCGATCAGAAATGCAGGCGATTCGTCATGAGTTTGTGCGGGTGGAACTTGTGCCCAGTGAGAATTGGGCAGATGTTTCATCCTACAGATTCATTTTGGACGAAGAGCATGCACCAGATTGGGCGGATTCAGACTTTCTGGCTAAAGCTGAACGGACTATCCGTGCTGCAGTGAACCGTATGATTGTTCGAGATTCACGGCAGCTGCTACTTGGAGGCTGTTGGATCTTGGCTGAAAGTGTCAAGATCGCTTCAACCAAGAACGCCCGCATTGTTCAGATGCTGGGCAGTTCCAGTGTCAATCAGATGCTGGGCAGTTCCAGAGTCGATCTGATGCTGGGCAGTTCCAGTGTCAATCAGATGCTGGGCAGTTCCAGAGTCGATCTGATGCGGGACAGTTCCAGAGTCGATCTGATGCGGGACAGTTCCAGTGTCAATCAGATGCTGGACAGTTCCAGAGTCGATCTGATGCGGGACAGTTCCAGTGTCAAAGAGATGTGGGGCAGTTCCAGTGTCAATCAGATGCGGGGCAGTTCCAGGGTCAAAGAGATGCGGGACAGTTCCACAGCACCAAGGAGGCCATAGGTAAACAAAAAGGCCCCGATGCCACAAGGTGTTGGGGCCTTTTTGTTGGAAGGAGACCGAAATATGGAGTACTTTTGGTCGGCTCTGTGGCTGTGAAAATCACACAGGTTGCCACACTGCTGAGGAGAGAACCATGAACGATCTAGAACGTCGGCTGTTAGCGGTCTGGAATACCCGCGTCAAGATGGATTGGGCAGGCATGGAAACCATGCTTGTTGACATCCTTAGTTCGGACATGTCTGATGTGGACAAGATTGCACATTGCAAAGAGGCAATTGATGCCTACACAAAACGAGGGTATTTCATCGAAAGCGAGTATCCTACGGAGGGCTAAATGTCTCACGAAGCCTATGTGATTGGAGCTCAAGCTCCCGAAAAAATCACCGTGAGTCCATTGCGATATTTGGCCAATCGGTTGTACAAGCCGTGGCGAGAGATCACAGAGCATGAGTGGACTGATTTCTGGGCTGGATGGAGAGTGCAACATCAGACACCAATCTTCCCCGAAAGAGAAAGGAGTGTGTGATGTACTGGACTCCTAAACTGGAGCTGGCCCCGAGAGAATCCGACGAGGGCGGCTACTTTCTCAAGCGGAATGGAAAGGTGATTGCCTATCTGGACGAAGGGACTGATGGAACAATCAGAATCTTCTCAAAAGATATGCACCTCAAGATCGAAGTTGTGGGGTAACAAAAAGCCCTCGTGTCCTGAAAAGGATATGGGGGCTTTTTGTTGAAGGGAGGTGACAACATTGGGACACCCAAATCTCAGTGATGATATCAACGCTCAATTGGATAACCTTGAGGAGGGCATTTACCTCAAGGATTTGCATGACGGCGACGATGTCTACATCCAGACGCAGAACCGTATCTACCACGTCAGTAAGAGGGATGGAAAACTCTTCATCCAAGGGCATCTGAAGTATTGCCCAACGATGACAGAGTGCCGAATCTCTGGTTGTACGTGGGGAGGTTCGATGATACGTGTTGGTTTCATCGGAGTCAACATGTGTCTGGAGTTCAGTGTGCAGGGACACCCCAGAGTAACCACATCTGCAATCCAGACCGTTCGAGTTTGCCAAAGAACGGTGTGAATAAAGGCCCCTGAATCGAAAGGTTCAGGGGCTTACTTGTTGTAAGGGAGGTGAAACATTTGCAACTCAGTCAAGAAACACTTCACGTTCTTGCAAACATCCGGAAGTATGGTGGACGGCCGTTGATTGTCGGTGGTGCTGTGCGCGATTATCTGCTGGGTGTGCCATGCAAAGACTTGGATGTGGAAGTCTACGGAGTCAGTCTTGCTGCTGTCCACGAAGCTCTTGGCCCTAGTGCTAATGAGTGTGGACGGGAGTTTGGCATCCTAAGACTTTGTGTCGGTGATTGGGAGATGGACTTCTCTCAGCCACGAAAAGATAGTCGAGTAGGCGTCGGCCACAAAGGATTCAAAGCGGAGTTTGATCCTAACATGACTCTGCAAGACGCAGCCATGCGGAGAGACTTCACAGTCAATTCGATGGCCTATGATCCTGAAACTGGTGAACTATTCGATTTCTTTGACGGCCAAGCTGATCTTCGCAACAAAATCCTCCGGATGACCGATCCTGTGGTATTCAAGGACGATCCGGTAAGAGTGATGCGGGGAGTGATGATGTGTGGCAGGTGTGATTTAGTTGCCCATCCAGATACCATCCGAAGATGTGCTGAAGTTCTTCCGTCATATCACGATATGACCAAGGAACGAATCTGGATGGAATTGTGGAAGTGGGCGGCAAAGTCAGCTGTACCATCACGAGGTTTGGATTTTCTGTATCAGACTGGCTGGTTGGTACATTTCACTGAACTCCTGAGTTTACTGGAGTGTGATCAAGATCCAATCTGGCATCCAGAAGGCAACGTGTGGAAACACACCAAACATGTTTGTGATGCTGCAGCTGGAATCGCTGTGCGTGAGAAACTGTCTGAACAAGATCGTGGCGAACTGGTGTTGGCAGCTTTGCTGCATGATATTGGCAAGCCTAGTACCAGTACCAATGAATCTGGAAAGATTGTGTCGCCAGGTCACGAAGGAATAGGCGCTACTTTGGCCGAAAATTTCCTTTCGGATCTTGGGGCACCGTATGATGTGATCAAACGGGTGGCTCTGCTGGTTCGTGAGCATATGGCACACGTCCATATGGGGCCTAATCCAAATGATCGAGCCATCAGGCGTCTAGCACGGCGTCTGGACCCTGTTAGTATCAAAACACTGTCTAGATTAGTAGAGGCTGACCATTCAGGCAGGCCTCCGCTGCCAGTTGGAAATCCTCTGGAGTTTATTCAATCCAGAGCAGTAGAATTGGCAGTACAAGACAGTGCTCCCAAGCCTATTCTGATGGGCAGGCATCTACTACTGCTAGGAGTGGCTGCGGGACCCCAAATGGGGCAAATATTGTCAGCCGCATTCGAGGCACAACTTGACGGGGCTTTTTCTGATCTAGAAGGAGCTCTAGACTGGTGGAGGGCCAGATGAGGTACAAAATCACCACTAAAATGCCAAGTGGCCATGTGATAGGTCCAGTGATCATTACAGAAAGGTTAACTACTTTCTTGGACCATCCCTCACTTCGTGGCAGTTGGTTGTGGTCCTTCGATTTCAAAGACAAGTCCGTGGTAATGACTTCAGAAGCTGGCCACGTTATCACTATCGAGGAGGTGTAAATGTGGAGTCTGGTGGTTTGGAACCATCTGTGTGAGTGGATTGGCAGTTGGAATCCATTCACAGAGATTCACTGGTAGAACAAAAGGCCCTCGGCTAACCGAAGTATCCCTCCAAAGCATCGGAGGCGAAAAGGATCCGAGGGCCTTTTTGTTGGAAGGAGGTGCAAATAAATGCACTCGCACTTTGAACAAGATGACGATGCATTTCCAGCTGATGCCTATAGTGTCAAAGGCTATTCTGGAATTGCATTCAGAGTCTACGGTTGGGAGACCGAACCAGACGAAGATACACACTGGTCCGGTTGCGAAAATCGGACAGGTCGTGTGATTGCTGTGATGATCGGAGATGATCGTCGGCATTCCGTAGACCCGGACGATCTCACTCCACTGGATGATTTGGCCTATTGTTTAGAATGTGGCCAAGTTGGATGTGGACACGATGGGAGGGATAGAAATGACAACTCGTGAGCAGGAACTGCTTGATGAATACGGCTACAAGGAATCGGACGTGAATGCCTATGGCTACATCTCAACTCCAGGCAAGTTTGAAATAGAGCCAATCTACGTGCTTCACTACTATGATCTGGCTGGAGAAGGTGGAGAAGACGAGGCGTTCTTTGATGGTGATACCATGATCAGTGCGTGGATCATTACCAAAGAAGACGCAACGGACTTTCCATCACTGGCGGATTCTGTTGGCCGGATGCTTTTGCTTTGGGAATCAGACCAAGGCTTCGTGCATCACAGTATCCTGACCCCAGAAGAGTATGAACGAGACGTAGCTGACGCTTTGAAGCGGCAGGAGGCAGAATGCGATACTACAGAATCCTGATGCGAAACAAGGCCGTTGGTGTAGACTGGTGGCCTTACAACAATTTCAGGTACGATGAGGAGGATGTTGTCTATTGGTTGCAGCAAGCCCGAAAAGAACACTCTAATGTGGAGTTTCGTAAGGTTGAAGTGATGCCAGATCAAGTTGTTGCTTGACAGAAATGGCTCTGATGCTCGCAAGGGTGTCGGAGCCATTTCTATGTCTGGACCATAACCAACCAGACAGGGAGGACCAAATGTGCAGGTTTATGTCTGCAATCTTCCTCAAAAATGGGGATATGATTGCAGACCCAGAGCATACAGACAGTCACGACGTATTGGCAAGAGCTCATGGCTTGAGCCAAACTTCGTTGCAAGCACTACGACATGAGTTCATCCGATGCGAGCTGGTGCCTGTTGAGTCTTATGTGGATGTTGAGTCTTATGCATTCACTGTGGATGAGTCAGAGGTACCTTCTTGGGCTGACACAGACTTTCAAGCAAAGGCTGCAGCTAAAATGCGCGCGGCCGTGCGTCGTATGTTGGTCTCAGACACCAAAGATGTTTTGCTTGGGGGATGCTGGATTCTTCATGGAGATGCGCAGGTCTCAGAAGCTGTTCGAGTTCGCATCGTTGTGATGTTGGGCAGTTCCAGCGTCGAGCAGATGTTGGGCAGTTCCAGTGTCAATCAGATGCGGGACAGTTCCAGTGTCAAAGAGATGTGGGACAGTTCCAGTGTCAAAGAGATGCGGGACAGTTCCAGCGTCAAGCGGATGTGGGACAGTTCCAGCGTCAAGCAGATGCGGGACAGTTCCAGCGTCGAGCAGATGTTGGGCAGTTCCAGCGTCGAGCAGATGTTGGGCAGTTCCAGCGTCAAAGAGATGTGGAACAGTTCACAGGCTCCAAAGAGGCCTAAATGACACAAACGATGGTGCAACATCGCATTGATAGCTTGCTACTTGCTCTCAATGAAGCCAAACGAGTCATCAGGCAGAAAGAGCGAGAGCTGGCCAAAGCGCGGGGGAATCTCCTGACTCTGGAAACAGAGTTGCATATGTGGGAGACCACTAAGAAGAGGCTACCAAAGGATCGCACGAAATATGTCACAAAGCAGTTTCGCGATCCGGTGGAGGTGATGCAGGGATGAAGCTCTATCAAATCGTAGCCACTGTGACCTTTGAAGTTTGGGCTAAATCGGAGGATGCTGCTCACGCCGATCTCAGTGGCTGGCAAGATGAAGTCAACGGAGATTGTTCCGACATACAAATGGTGGCCATCAAAGCTAGCAAAGCGGAGGTTCTCGAAGACGAGGACAATGCCTAAAGAAAGTGTCTGGATCAACCCACTGGACGGGAGGATACAATGCGTAAGCAGTTGGCGTTGCAGAACTTGCGTGCGATGCGTCAAGACATTGCTGAAGGATTGCTCGACACGCCGGAGGCAATCATTGAGCGCATCAAACGATTGGAATGTGCCATTGACAGCGAGGCATTTTGCCGTCGTGACTATCAGCGAACACACGGCAAGTCTCGGCGCATGCCTGTGTTGGTTCGAGTCGCGTTTGCAACTGCAAAACGAGTGGGAGCCTGATCATGGAAAAGCCTGATGTGACAATACACAACCACGGCACGATTTTCACCTTTGATCTGCACACAGAGGCTGCTCATGAATGGGTTGACGAGCATGTGCATGTCAAAGACTACATGCAGACTGGCAACGGATTCCACTGTGAGCATCGCTATGCGTATGACATTGCGCTTGGCATGCAGGCTGACGGACTGACAGTAGACTAATGGGAGGGGCAAACAACCTTGAAGGATGATTGGTGTGTTGGGCACTTTCACACTCTCCGCGACGTGAATGGCAACGTTGTTGGCAGCTTCAAAGTGGAGGACTGATGCGTAACAACCCGTTTTTGGAAGAGGACGACCGAGATGACAGTCCTTTTGAGTGGACTGAAACACCCGAAGGCCAAGACACCAAAGATGACTGGGCTCGGCGCTACGATGACTTGAATGGTGCTCCAGAATCGGAGTACGATCGTTGATAAGAAGGCCCTCGGGCGAAAGCTCGGGGGCCTTCTTGTTGGGAGGTGACTATGAATTTCTTTGAGTTGTTGGACCAACTGGATGTGTATAAAAAGACAGTTGGCAACGAGCGAACAAATCTCACCGCTGAATTTGATGTCGTGTGTAGAGCTGCGTTCAAAAAAGCCTACCCACGAAAACGTACCTATAAGTGGTCACTGATTCCTGAGTTCGAAGCATTGCAGGCTCCTTTTTTGGTTAGAGCAAAAGAGATGTTCGAGGCACAAACTGCTCGAATCAAGGCAATGGAAGAGGAGTTAAAGACGGCAGCAGAAACTGCCACCTTCCCTTTGACTCAGGATCTTCAAAAGGTGGAGGTAGTGTATGCCTCTACGTGGAGTACACAGACGTGTCCTTCTCACTATGCCAAAGGACACGCCGAGTCGATTCTAGATGAGGCTATCTTCAACGGTCTGATAGCAGAAGTACGGACAGAAGGAGAATCGCGCAGCTACCGTGGCGGTATCTACTACCAAGACTATGCTGTGTGGGCTGCTACAAGCCTACAAGGTTGGAGGCTACTTCGCTACAAGCCTAAGCTCTCTCTGTGTGAATGGGTCCGACTCTGTTGGAAGCGGGGGGTAAACCCCAGAGTCTACAATCCGTTTTTGCCTGTGGGGTACGAAGAAAAGGTTGGGTTGGATTTCTTTGGAGGAGAATTCAGAAAGGAGCAGCCGTGAAATTCATCATCACTGAACCGTGGAAAACGCACGGAGCTGGGACGGCGGTCGAGAATGTACAGAGTGCTGTGCTGGTAACTAATCGAGAACCTCAGTTTCAACGGTGCTGGTTTAGTATCCATCCAGATGGCAGTGTAAAGATCACAGCCAACGGAAAGGACATTGACATCAGCCCTGATGGAACTGTAACTGTTGACTAGGACCTAGGGGGCTAGCCAGAATGGTTCCTCGACCCTTCCACGAGGCTAAGTAGCCCCCGCAATGTGGCCCCACAGTGAAATCACTGTGGGGCCTTTTTGTTAGGAGGTGATTTCTATGGCGTCAGATCCATTGAACTACGGTACTTACAAAGGCTGTACCAACGCAGAGCAGTTTTACGCAAGAGCCCGGCCTATCGATCGCACGACTCTCTTGGACGTACTGGAAGCCCAAACAGACAATGATCCACTGATTGCCGATTGTGAAACCATTTCGGCCTTGCTTGTGGAGGCCAACAAAGAATGGTGGAGCTGTTGGTTGGAGGAACAATGAGCTACGCAGTTGAAGTCAAAACGGCTGGAGACAAGACATGGGTCGGAAACGGTCTACGCTACGAAAGTCGGGAACTGGCAACAACTTGTGGTTCTGATCTGGCAGCTAGATGGATGGCCATTTTGGAGTGGCAAGTTGTTGAGTCTACCGATCCTGTCAACACGGATAGCAGTGGCAACTACCTTTCTGCTAAAGAAAGAAAGGCTGCGCTATGAATGACAAGACCGAGCTCTTGGACTGTGGCGATCGTCCGGAGGGAGAATCAATGAAGAGCGTGTTGACTAAACGCCAAACCAAAGTCTATGGACCAAGATCTGCACCAAGCTATCCCGGCTGCACCATCAGAGCAACAGTTCGCTACGATGACGAGTGCAGTAACGGCCACAACACGTTTGTCGTTACAGCTGAAATCCAGGACCCGAAGATTCGTAGAGATGGCGGATGGGTTGCGGGAGGATGCCTCCATGAGGAGATTGCTGCCGCGTTTCCCGAGCTGACTCCGTTCATCAAGTGGCATTTGACGAGCTCGGATGGGCCGATGCATTACAAGGCTAATACCTTGTATTGGATGAAGCTCTACAAACTCAGGATTGCACAGGATGGTGGGCCGATTCCAGCAGAACACTCAGCCGAATGGTTCCTTGAAGCGGCTCGATCTTCTGCCGTGTGGCCAAATGCCAAACCAGAGGACATTACGGACGTTAACTTAGAGGAAAGATTACTAGCACTGATGGCTGAGTTCAAGCGAGATGTGGAATCGTTAGGACTCACCTTCTAGAGCCTAAAGGGGCCAGCTGAATTGCAGTTCCTCGTTCCTTCCCGAGGCTAAGTAGCCCCTGCAATGTGGCCCGTGTGTCCGAAAGGATGCACGGGCCTTTTGTGTAGGAGGACTACAATGCCTGAGTGTGACGTAAGAGTAGAATGCGAGAATGTCGCCGTGAGTCTGGAATACATTGGGGAGGGCTACTGTGGCGAATATGATCCTGATGATCCAGCGGACATTCCACTGCTTCGATTCTATGTAGAAAAGCGTAGAGTGGAGGAACCTGAGGTTTTCGGGGAGTGGGAGGATATTGAAGATGCTTCCTACTGCACAAACATCAATGCCAACATTCTTGATGAACGTGCAAAAGAGTTGGCTCAGATGATCCTCGATGAGGTTTACGATGCTGTCTTAGCTGGGCAGTCTATCAAGAAGCTGTGTGAAAGGTTGTCTTGGTTAGACGACGGCTCTACAGGCTTACCAGACTGGCCGGGAAACTATCATTGACAACAAGGCCCTCGGGATGCTTAAATGCGTCTCGGGGGCCTTTTGTGTGAGTGGCAATATCGCCATTTACAACCACAAGTGTGGGAGGACCAATGTTAGACCGAGGTGTGGCTCATCGCGAATGGGCCAATCGTCGAGACGAAGAGAAGTTCGACAACGTGGCTGAATTTATTGCCGACGCCAAGCGTTGGATGGATGAGTCCCACGAAATCGAATGTCCTTGGAAGTCTCTGGCATTTGAACCGGACGGTGAAGAGATTCTCGCAGTTCCAAAAACCGACTGGGCCTACTGTGGAGCGAACCTCCAGCCTCCAAGACTCACGCACTGGAGTTTCCAACAGGCTGCTGGATACAGCGGAATGCCTGCTGATCCGCTGCGAAAGCTCAGTCCGAAGCTGGCAAGTGACTGTCTGAACGAACTCCTGACCAAGGAGCGTCCGGATGGCACGGCAAATTTGCTGGTGAGACTGAACGGATCGACTGAGATACGTGCACTCACCACGGATCGTTACATCCGTGCATGGGATCACGATCTGATTCCGTTCTACGAGTTCCTGCAGGAGAACGGATGGATGGTGCCTCCGTCGTGGCCATCTCCGAACTGCCCCGAGTCTCGCAAGAAGATCACACAGACTCACGAGACGTTTGAGGGATCTCTTGTCAAGGTCGGAGATATTCGTGGTCCCAACGGTTTGAATCGCAGCGACCGTAATAGCTTCGCGTTCTTCATCCAGCCCAATAGCTACATCAAGACGCCGGATGGCAAGACGATGTGGCGAGGCTTGGTGATTCAAAACAGCGAAGTGCGTGAATGCAGTTTCAAGGCCAATGGATTCCTGTTCGATCAGGTTTGTGGCAATCACAACCTGTTTGGAGCACAGGAGTTGTTTGAAGCCAACTTCCGGCACACTGGAGATGTGCAGGCAAAGATGATTGCTGCGTTCCAGAGTCTGCAGGCATTTAGCCACAGGAGCATGCAGGAGGAGCAAGATACCATCAATCGGGCTTCGACGCTACTGCTGGCTGACAAGTCTGAGGATGTGGCTGAGAAGCTGCTGAGCAAGCGAAGTCTGGCACTGACGCTCAAGCAGGCAAAGGACGCTGTGACTCTGGCCAACACTGGCAAGTACGGTGATCCTCGAAGTGCGTGGGCAGTGAGCCAAGCACTTACTCAGCTTTCGCAGTCTCAGGCATACACTGGTGCGCGAGTTGATCTGGATCGTCAGGCTGCACGAGTGCTGGCTGCGTTCTAAGAAAGGAGTCTGAGACAAAGGCCCTCGGGGTGAAAGCCTCGGGGGCCTTTTGTTTGAAAGGAGACTTTTGCTATGCTAAAGCTCAAGGTGTCTGCGAAGTGCTCTGACCTGTGCTGGGTGGAGGCTGCTGATGGAGATCAGTTTCTAGGAGAACGCAGTGATTACGTGCCAGAAGGACTGGGTATTGGTGGTGGAGACTACATCGAGCTTGAAATCAATGCTGCTACTGGCCAGATTCTTAACTGGACGCCGTTGGATGCCGAGACCATCAAGGAGGCATTACATGGGTAGTATGAGGCACTTAGAACAAGGAGAGAAATACGTACTGGCCCAACATGTATACAACACGCTTATCAAGACGGTTGAAAGTCTTGAGCTCGATGACATGATGGGACCGGATTTGGCTTATCTGTTGGGGGCTATTCTCAATGGTACCGTCGTTGAGTGGCCCGCAGATCGTCAGATCATGATTGCACTTCATAACCTGTTTGATGTGAATCACGCAGTATGGAACTACGTGCAAGAGGAGGTGATTCTCTAATGGGAATGGACGCAGATGCGGACATCAGTTTTGGGGTCGCGTTCGATGAGGGCCAAGACTTTCCTTGGACAGAGAACGGTGACATAGAAGACTGGTGGCGAAAAATCAATGGGTTTGTACCACTCTACGAGTATGATTGGGTCAGGGATCCGACTCCTGCGACATATAATCACATAGCGGTGTTCAAAGACGGTCGGGCTTTGACTGATGAAGAGTTGAAAGCCCACTACCAGCACAAAAAGGATTGGGATGAAGCCCATCCGATGCCTGTGATGGAGCGGAGCTTTGGCTCTGATGCTCGATCGTGTACGCTGCTGGTTGTGCCATCCAGTCACATTCACGGAAGTTGGGACAGTCCAACGAAGTTTGATCCCAGCAAGCTTTTGGTTAGCCTGAAGGATCTTGAAGCATTCAGGCAGTTCATGAAAACCTACATGCCGGATGCTCCAACAGATAATTACGGTTGGATGTTGACGGCATACTTCGGTTAGACCACACAGGGGTGTAGCCAAACGGTTAAGGCACTGGACTTTGAATCCAGCATTTGCAGGTTCAAGCCCTGCCACCCTTGCCAACAAGGAGAAACGAATTGGAAAAGGTTCCGTCTGAGATTATGATCTCGGTAACGTACTTGCCAACTGGTGCGACCTACTACTCGTTGCCGGTGCCAGTTACACTGGAACAGTATGTTCTTACGATAGAAGGTTTACGGCAACCTGCTTGGTTGTCGATAGATCGAACTGAGGAGCGTAAGATGTACTTTTCTGGTGAAGTGCTCAAACAATGTGTCATTGAGGTAGAGGTCACAAAGTTTGTGGGGTGAATCTTCTTGTTTTGAAGGGAGGTAATGCGAACTGGATAAGTGCCCATATTGCAAAGGCTCTGTTGAATGGCATGAGTTAGACTGTACACGTCCGCGTCAGTGAAGAAGCCCCCGGCAAGATATCCTGCCGGGGGCTTCTTAGTAGGAAGGAGGTTCCAATGGAACCCAAAGACATTAACGTAGTTTGTATTGATGGTGAGCCTTGGCGGGCTTATCTTAGCCGAGAAGATGCTGTTGAAGAAGCTGATAGGATCAAGCATCTCCGTGATGAGTTTCCGTTTTTGGTTCCCTATGTAGTTGAGATTCGCTTTGTGGGGTTGTATGGGGGTGAGAAGTGACAGACTGGAATAAGTACGAGCGCCAGTTTGATCGTTGTTCGCCAAGAATGTTGGCTGCGATGCGGTCATTAGCACAGCATTTCGAGACGGCTGATACACCAGACATTGACAAGTGTTTAGATGATTACTGTGTTTGGTTCACAGTGGATCGTGGCACTAAAGAAAAGCCTGATTTGCTAGATGTACGTTGGGCTATCTGGGATGCTGGCGAGTGCGAAACTGGGGTCTCTGATGTTGAAGGTAACTTTGTGATCGACATCGTGGAGCATGGTGGAAGAATCGTCGGTAACTTCAGTCCCTACAACTACACTGACAAGTGCTGGTGTGATTACGATGACGATACGGAGTGGAATTCACGGTTGAGCATGTGTGAAGAAGCACTTGCAAACCAAGCTACAATCCAAGCCATTCAAGAATGGTTGGAGGAGGGAAAATGACTGCGGTACATGAAGAGCGGCATGGAGACTACGTGATTGAAATTCACATAGACGGGGATCCATTCAGTCCTCGCGACGACGATAACACATCAACTATGGTGTGTTTTCACAAGAGATACAACTTAGGAGACAAGCACTCCTACAACGAGAAGGACTACGCTTCGTGGGGAGAGTTGTATGACGCAATTGAGGCGGACGACAAGCCTATACTGATTCGTCCCCTTTACATGTATGACCATTCTGGTTTAGCGTTCCGAATGGGCACAGGATTCAATGATATAGATTCTGGAGGTTGGGATTGGGGACAGGTTGGTTGGATCTATGTCAGCAAAGATTCCTTTGACGCTGAAAGACCGGTACTATCAGGCGTAATGCCACAGACAGAAACCGAGGAAGAAACTTTAGCTCGATGCCTCAAGTTGATGGAGAGTGAGCTCGAAACGTATGCTCAGTACGTCAATGGAGAGGTCTATGGGTTTGTGATCTCCAAGATCGAGGTGTGCAGCCACGGAGACGAGCATCGTGAGGAGATTGACTCATGTTGGGGCTTCTACGGGCAGGACTATTGTCTACAGGAAGCTCTTGCATGCTTGCCGAAAGGACAACCATGAAGTATATGGTGTTCTGGATCAAAAACCGACGCATGGGCAGTGTCGAGCTTACTCCTGACAATATTGACTTGGCTCATCGAATGATGCGAGTGTCTTTGATCCAAGTTGATGATTCTGGTACTGAACACTACGAGATTCATGGCCTGCTGTCGTTTGGTAGGCAGCAGATGAGGAGGGAAAAATGGACAAGACTTGCCGCAGATCACGCAAAGACTACCCCAACGGCGTGTTAGGCATCTATGACAATGGTGGTCTGGATCGCAAGTACGGATCTTGCGACAGATACATTGTGGTCTACGCACCATTTGAGGCCGAAGGCAAAGCCTACTGGCCCTATGTTTGCATGAGCGGTGCGCCGTTCCACCCCCAAGGTATCTGTATGCACGCCGAAGCAAATCGTCGCATCAGTGGAAATTGGGGGAGTTATCGCGGTGCTGGTAGGTGCATTGATTTCAAGGACTTGCCTGCAGACTGCCAACGTGTAGTGCATCAGGATCTGGAGGATGACATTGACAAACACAGTGTGCTGGCTGAAACTGATCAGGCACTTTGGGGCTAAGAAGGGAGGAACAGTGTTGACGCGGGAAGAGATTAAGGCTGAGATCATTTTGTGTATTGATACAGCCGACGGAGATGGGTTGGTGATTACAGAACCTCACCAACCCGAAGACATTGCGGAGGTAATCCTTCAACATTTGGAGGAACTCAAAGTTCTCTGTTGACACACGGGCCTCACTTAGCTAGATTGCTAGGTGAGGCCTTTTGTGTAGAGGGATGCATACAGCATCCTAGTTCACTTAATCAAAGAAGGAGACTTACAGTGGAGACCAGGACTTTTGCTGAGCGGCTGGATGAGGCAGGTCGGAGCATCGATTCGAAGATCAAGCCGTCTATGCGCACCAAGGGAGCGCCGTCCACGACTCAGGAAGGTGATAAGATGGATTCTCAGTGGGCCAAGTTTGTGCTCAAGCGTGTAGCACAGGGATTGCCGCTTCGCGGTGATTCGTTCACCGAGGCACTGAGTACTTGGCAGACTCTGGGCACTGAGCGTGATCCGAAGCTTCCGCAGAGTATTACGATGGCGTACAAGAGTGTGGAACAGCAGTTCCGGGCTGTGGTGAATGTCGCTAAGCAGTCTGGACTCGAAAACAACGGCAACTTCAAGGCGGGCGTGCATTTTCACCCCCGCACGAAGGATCCCAACAAGGTCCGCAAGACCCGGGTGACGAAGGGAGAAGCGGCGGCAAATCCGGTGACTGCGTAGTCACATGGCAGAGAGGCCCTTGGATGTGGATCCAAGGGCCTTTTTATTGGGGGCTATGTCCCCGGAAAGGAAGGTCAAATGACACCGATTCAATATAGTGTACAAGAGTATAGCGGTGAAGAGCTTCATGCAACATGGAAGCATCCTATTTGTGCGTGTTCTCTGCACCAAGCTATGGTGCAAGTTCAGATGCAAATGAGCACAATTTGGTTGTTGTCCACTGTAGACAGGCCTACCCAGCGCATGTGGTTTTGCAGCGAAGATGGTGACTCCAGAATGTGCGTGCTAACGGAGGAACAATGAACAGGTATGAAGTTCGTGAGTGCGAATCAAGTGGAAGTCATTTTGTCTACGATGGTGCAACAGGCAGAAATGCTTCTACTTTCATGTCACAAGACTCTGCGTATGAAACCGCTCAGAGGCTAGAAAATGAGTACATAGCAGCCAAGGAGACTGTGAGTCTTTTGTTCCGATTCCTCAACCGTGGCGGCAGTCCTCAGGATTTTGCCCTAGCAGCTAGTTGTGAACACCGCACGTTGCAGCAGGAGTTCACAAAAGTAGTGGTGGCTTGGATCGAGCGTCTAGCTGGTCTGCCCGATACTCATTACGATCTCCGCAACGAGGATAGTGTGAAACTTGCCAAGATGCTGGTATGTGCTGAAGGGTGGGAACGTTTCAAGCATCTGAGGTTCATCTGATGAAAAAGTTAGTGGTTATAGACTCGATTCCGTGCATGGTTCACTTCTACTATGAAGTAGAGGTAGAGGACGATGCTACCTCATCGGACGCAATGGAAGTCTATGCCAATGGCCAATATGGCTACATTGGCCATGAGGTAGGAGACAACATCGAGTGGGCCGGAACTGGAGAGCTTGATGTTGTAAGCCACTACGATCCAAAATCTCTTTACTTGGCCGATAAGGAGAAGGACGATGAAAGTCGATGAAGCTGTACAAGAGGCACTGGATACCATTCCAGAAGGTCTTGGAGCACAGACTACTTTGGACTTGGCAATGGCAATCATCCAGATCAGTTCCATTGCCAAGCAGGAACGAGAAGAGATGTGTGCTGCGCTTATGAGCTGTGTGCCACCTTTGATCCTGCTAGGAGACTACATCGGCAACAAGTTCGACGGCAAAATTGGAATGTCACCATTTGACCGATGTGCCACATTGCTAGCTGTTTGTACTGCTGTCGAAAAGTACTCTGATGCCGTTCGACAAGCAAGGGGAATTTTAGATGCTACATAATGAGTGAGAAAAGCCCTCGTGGGTCGAAAGACTTGCGGGGGCTTTTCTATTGGGTGCTAGTTGCCCAGAAAGGAAGGACAATGGCCAGGTCACATGCACAGTATCTAGAGGGCTACGCTAAGAACTGTGAGTTGCCCAGGCTCAAGGCTGCAATCGAGGGAATGCTCGAAGATCGAGTATCTCTACTTGCAATACTCAGGTCTACTTTACAGGCGTTGGAAGCTCATCTCGAAGACTCGGCAAAGGAACACGGCCTTAGTGTTCATGAACTATGCCCATGCTACGAGAACGAGGTGCAACAAGCTAAAACTGCGCTTACAAAGTCTGAAGGAGGTTCGTGGTGACTAGTGGACCGTGGTATAGGTTGAGTGGCAGCAAAGGATCAGTCAACATTAGCAACACAGTGGGTCCTGATTGGGCTGGTAAGGATCATTACGTGGGTGAGGTGACTGATGAAAATTCCAGCGTCGTATCTGCCACACCTGACTTGCACAACGCTCTGGTCTCGTGCTATTTTGAGCTTATGACGATTGCTCCATTTCTCACAGGGGCTTACCAGAAAAACGTGATGGCCGCAGCCAAAAAGGCTAAGGCTGCGCTTGAGAAATCAGAAAGAGGTCTCCATGAGTGAGGATCTGCGTGGACAAGGCATCATTGACTCAAGAGACTGCATTGCGCGTCTCAGTGAGCTGGAAGATCTGCGACAGGAAGGTACTCTTACAGAAGCCACTGAAGAGTCATGGACAGGACCAGACGGAACAATCTTTGATTTTGATATCTGGGACAATGAGTTGGAGGAGGAGTACCTCGAACTCAAGGATATAGAGGAAACCATCGATGGCTGGAAAGATGGTGTGACTCTGATCAACGACAATTATTTCGAGGATTACACCCGAGAGTTTGCCTCCGACATTGGAGCAATCTCTGATGAAAACGCATGGCCATGTTGCCACATCGACTGGGAGGCTGCTGCGGATAGTCTCAAGCAGGACTTTACCCAAGTGGAATTCGGCGGTGAAACCTACTACGTAAAGGAGTGAAGAAGATGGGCGACCGTGCAATGGCTGAGATTCGGACTGACGAAGGTTCCCTGTTTTTCTACACACATTGGGCTGGACACTCGTTGCCAGAACAAGCGAAAGCAGCTCTCGACAAAGCAGCGCCGAGACGAGGAGACCAATCCTATGCGCTAAAAATTGTAGTGGATAATCTTATCCTCTCTTCTGGTGCGCGCGATGAGCTGACTGGAGCTGGTTTGATGCTCACACCGAGCGCAGAAGACTCATATAACAACGATGAGCCATCAGTAGTAATTGATCTCTTATCGTGGACAGTCTCTACACTAGGGCATTAAACATTGAAAGGCCTTCGGGATGCTAACCGCGTCTCGGGGCCTTTTGTGTGATACCACACATTCGAAAGGAGGGCCAATGAAGTTCCACCTGACTGTCAGGTCAGAGAATCGTAAGACTGGATCTATGCCAGTCAGCACTTCGGATCCCAAAACTTGTCCAAAATCATGCGCTCTGTACGAAACGTGCTATGCCAAAGGAGGCACGCAGCTCCAATGGTTTTGGTACGGTCGTATGAAGCGCACAGGCAAGCCGTGGAATGAGTTCATCCAACAGGTTAAGTCATTGCCAGACAATGTGTTATGGCGATTTTCTCAAGCTGGAGATTTGCCAGGTCTGGGCGAGAAAATCAACGTGCGGCAAATGCAACAGCTGATTCGCGCCAATAGTCGCAAAAAGGGCTTTACCTTCACACACAAACCGATGACGGCCCGGAATAGGGCTCTTATCAAAGAGGCCAATACCCGAGGATTTACGGTGAACCTCTCGGCCAACAATGCAACCCACGCAGATAAACTAGCACACCTCAAGGTGGGGCCGGTAGTGTGCATCCTGCCGCACGACTTTGAGGGAAGAACAGCCAAGACACCCGAAGGACGCCCAATTGTACGCTGCCCAGCTACGTACCATGGCATTACCTGCAAGCAGTGTGGGCTGTGTCAGGTGCGAACAAGATCCAGTATAATTGGCTTCCCAGCGCATGGTCGTAGAAAGGAACTAATCAACGCCTGAGATCGAAGTGAGACTTTTGAAAGAAAGTAGGCAATGAGTGGCATACAAAGAAGAGCAGTTCATCCATGAAGTAGAGTGGAGATTGGGTGAGCTGGAAATGCGATTTAATCGAGCAGACACCGATAGCCGTGCGGTGTCTGACAGCAGCGAATCCATGCGTAGGATACTACGCGAAGCCAAGATATTGCTTGGCACGTTGGTTGATCGCTCCAGCGAATTCAGGGGCGAAAAGATCGACAAGGTGCGAGTAAATCTTAGGACGTTGCTGTCTGCTGTTGACACTGAGCTTTCTTGGTGGCAGACTAAAGCTGTGGAGGCAGCTGAACGCGGGGAGATTATCCAGATGATGCGCCACGCCATCCGTGAGATCATCACCGAATGTGTGCCAGACTACAAGTGGGATACAGAGGAGGATTGATGCACAACAAGGTTGTCTGGCCTACTAGAACCGAGCATGATGGCAGACCAGAACACTGGACGGCAGCCGTCAAACAACAGTGGATTACAAGAGTAGCGCCAAGATTCAAGGATATGGAGTTTTGCTCCACTGCTCACTACCACGAGCCTAGACCTTGGGTGGATGAATACAATACAGGTAGTGACCAATACGGATTCACCTACGTAGTGCAGCCCGGCAATCACGTATGTTTTGTTACTTGGACGAGGGGTACATAACCACAAAGGAGACCTCAAAATGAAGTCCACTATCCGCAATCACAGCGGCAAGGCCATCAGTCAGGAGATTCTCCGTGAGGCCGTGTTGCTGGATGAATACATCAAGCACATGACCAAGCGTTACGAGGTTCTTCGAGACACCATTGAGGACCTGCTGATTCAAGAGTGTAGTGTACAAGGCGGCAACTTCATTGCATGTTTGGAGGCTACTACCTCCTGCAACGTGCCGTGGCAGGTTGAGGCTGAGAAGATCATCGGAGCTGCTGGTTGTGATAGCATCCGGGCACTCTACCGCAAGCCGGTCAAGCGGTTGAAGATTCGTAGGGTGTCACCAGCACAGGCTCCGGTCAAGATCAATGTGGCTGACTCCAACGGCAATGAACTCGTGATTGAGAGGGCAGCATGATCAGAAGACCACGGCAGATCAAAGACATGGCGGCTCAAATACAGGCAGCCATGCGCGTTCAGGGCTTCTTGAGCCCTAACAGCTCTGCCATTCACACTACTGATCTGTTAGAAGCGTGGGTTCAGGAGATCAAGGACAAGATTCCCGACCCTCGTGTAGACCAGCTGGTAGATCTGATCCAAGTCTTGGATGATTCGAGCGCAACTGAAGGTTGCACAGAAGATTTGATCGTAGTTTCGCGTGAATCTCTGTACAACTTGACTGACTACGTGGTCAACTTCTGTGGAGACGACTAGGTGAGCCACGGAGGGCATCTGCCCTCCGGTAAACCACAGTACCCGGTGGCAAGTCCGGGCTAAGGAGAACATATGCCTGCTCAACGTGTCAAGTTGTGCATCACTTGTTACTACGAGAACGAAGATGGGTCTACACCAACGTATACCCAGCTACACAATATCACAGAGTGTCTAGAAGCCGCTGCACACCATCTGTGGCAGGAAGGGCTTCTCTCTCCAGACATCGGTCCTCCAATAGGGCGGTGGGATGTCGAGGTGATTGAGTGATGACACCAGAAGAAATTCGCGCAGACTTCAAACGCGGAATTGCACAAGGCCACAAATACATGCTGCTGCTTCGATGCATCGATGATGGAGCGGAGTGGACTACGTATCTCAGGCCGGGTGAAACGCCCAGCCAAGAACGTCAATACTGGCTTCGCAAAGGTGCCAGAGTAGTCAAAGTCTATCACCTCAACAAACCATTTGAAGGAGTACAACAGATTGAAGAATTGTAAGGCGTCTCCAATGATTAGACACAGCGTGGTTCTGCTGGAACCTGTACTTACACAGTTGGAGATGCATCGGCATCTCGAAAATGATTTGAAGTATAGAGTTCCAATCAACGGAGAACCGGTCAAGATAACCTCACTTCGTCTCAGAACCTTTCTAACCAAGGGATTGACCTGCGCCCACTGTGGGTTGAGAGCATCGTTCTTTGCGATTGAGAGGAATAAAGGATCCCGGGATCCTATCTACCATCTGAACCTGTATGGGATAGATGATGGGAAGGAGATATTGTTCACCCAAGACCACATCGTTGCACGGAGTCAGGGCGGCGCAGACTCCCTATCCAACAGTCAGACTTTGTGCTCGAAATGCAACACTCTCAAATCTGTCGCAGAAGCAAAGGCTGGACAGAAGCGTAAGAAGACTTAAGGTCAGTGCATCGCTGATAGGAGATAAAATAATGGGAGAGGTGTCGAAAGAGGTTGCGACGAGAATTATTCAAGAGCTCCGTTGGGGTCTGGACATGTTAGTCACAAACGACTTTGGGGAGCGTGTTTGGTTGGGACCGTGTTTCCACCCAACAACCGGCAAACGCATAGGAATCACAGATTGCTGTTTTGAAGAGTCTCCGTGTGAACACCATAAGGACATCTTGGCCTCTACAATACTAGCTCCGGCATGCTGGCCACCGCATACAGACGAGAGGAACACGTAACATGGAAGGCAGACGAGCAGAACTGTTGCTGAGTGCTTTGGCACAAATGTTAGCACTACACGCCGAGGTCCTGGGCGCACAGTCTCTAGATCAGCGCCTATTGGCAACTGGTGGTGATCCGTGCTACGGAAGATTCATCTGGGAAAAGGCAGACGAGCTCAAGACACTTTCGGCATGGCTGCAGAATGGCATGCCTTGAGGAGGAAAGTATGTACAGGGTCTTTCAGGATGGCAAGCGTTGTGCCGATTACGACATTCGGGGGTGGGCCCACACACCTCAGGCGACACACTCAAATCACTGCCCAAGTGGTAGAAACCACATGCAGGTCGATGGGCATTGACAGCTCGGGACTGGATACTATTGACAGACGGATTCTCACTGCTATATTGAGTCAAGGAGGTCGTCCCGTAGGCTTGCAAGTGCTTGCCTCACTGGTCGGGGAAGACCCAGAGACGATTGCAGATGTACATGAACCATATCTGATCAAGCAGGGCTACATACTGCGTAATCCGCGAGGACGGACAGCTGCAGCCAAGGCAATGGTGCAATACCTAGGAGAGGGGCTACTGTGAGTCCAAATAAGCTAAGATTGATAGAACCAGAGATCTGGGACGATTCTCTCAGAGAAGCCAGCGGTATACCGTTTGATCCAGGCTACTTACAGGCCCATTACCCAAGAGGATGGGTTGCTGTTGAGCACGAAAAGTTAGGAATAATTGCTTACTTCTTGCGCCGAGTCGATGCACAGAAGTTCATCAAAGGACTGAGGAGAGTAAATTGAGAGTCCGATGGGTGGCAAATCTGGGTTACAGCTACGCCTATCTAGGTCCTTACGTTGTAGCCCAAACACTACTCCGCAACGACCTAAGCTGCTGGCAGGCCGAGTTTTATATCCCCGGCCCGCGCGGGGAAAATTTTGAAGATGAAGATGAGGCGAAGAAGCACATAGAGACTGAGATCACACGCTGGCTCGCAGAAATCTCAAAGGAGGACTAGTTGTGGATTACACAGTTGAAAAGGTTGTAGGGGAAGATGGGCCGTGGGTGATTCAAGACGACACTAAGACTGTGATAGTCAAGAATCTACCCTCTCAAAGCCTAGCCCTAGAACAGATGGCCAAGATGATCAGAGAGCAAGAGCGTGCAATAGAACAAGAGGCCAAAGCAGCAAAAGCTCGCGCTAGGTCTGAAAAGATGCAGCAAGAAGCTACAGCGATTCTTGCTCAAGTTGTGGTGATCCTGCAAAAGGATCACCACGTAGTAGTAACTCAACATGAGCACTTTGGTTCGACGCACTCTACTCTAAAGGTAGACAACATCAATGCAAATTGGAGCATAGAGGAGGGACGCTCGGGCACTTCCACTTCATGGCACCGAAGTGGCACAGGTAAGTTGGAAATCACTATCGGAGGAGATTACAACGCCGGTCTAAAGAAACGGACCTACAAGAATCTAGACCCGGCTAAGATTGCTAGATCGATTCACGAGTTTGTCGAGGCAGTGAAGATTCATAACCAGCGGACCAAGGAGAGCTCCGAAGCCAGACGAAAGATTGAGAACCGGGCAAGCTCGTTGAATGACTACCTAAAAGAACTTGAGGTAGGGCGCTGCAGTTTTAGTGTTGAGTACGGAAGTGTGGTCTTCAAAACCAACGGCTTGGACGAGGAGACTGGGAGACAGATCGTGGATGCCCTAGCCAACGCACATGTCTTCACACCCAATCAATAGAAACTAGAAACCCACGGAGGACAAACAATGGTAGAGCTTACATCCGAAAACCTCACCTGTGTTGGTGGCCCTATGGGGACGGAGAGAACTTGGACCAATTGGAGGAAGTTTTTTAACACCATAGAAGACGCTAAGGCTTACGCCGAAAAAGACTACAATAAGGAAATACAGTGGGATAAAAGCAAAGGCCCAACAAGAGATTTCGTTCCGCTAGACCTCACATGCTCTGGGGATCTGGGGTATGTCATGTATCACATTCGGGATGTTAAGGTGGAGCGGTAAAGCTGGAGCCGTACACAAGACAAGACGCCCGTAGACTACAGTCTACGGGCGTCTTTGCATTACTCTACTTCTGCAGATAGACGTGCATTGGAGTCTCCGTCTCGTAGTTGTAAAACGAGAACAAATACGCCCACTGCACACCGGGGGTCTCCCCATCTGGAATCACTCTAGCAAGCTTGCTGGTTTCAACCGCACTCTCTGGGTATTCTCCCGCCATTTTGGGCTCGCATCCAACCTGTGATTTCCACACCAAACCTGTCATCAGAAGCATCGAAGCTTCTCCTGACGGCGGAAACGTAAAAGTGCGAATCTGCATTACTTCTTCTTACCCCCTGATTTCCCGCCGCCCTTGCCCATTCCCTTCTTCATGTCTTTGGGTGAGTGCATTGGAGCCTTCGGCATGTCTTTGGGCATCTTATGATCACTACTTTTCGCCACTACAAACCTCCTTAAATGAGACGCTGTTGAACTTACCTGGAACCTCCTTGAGTCCAAGCTTAGTATGCCACGAATGGACCTCTACATAATCGACTACATACACCTCCCCCACATGCAAGATATCTCGCGGATCATCGTTCCCGCCCCACCGAAATTCCCCTGATGAAGCCCCCAAATACTCCACCAGATCTCCAACCTTGGTGTCAGCTCCGCAAATCATTGCAAGGTCTCCTTTGGCTGCTCACCAGGCTGCTTGAACATCGACTGCTCAGCTGCCAATAAGAAAGCCTCAAATTCTGGATTGGGAATCTCCACATAAATCTCATAGGTGATGTAGCGAGCCAATTCCGCCAAATTCTTGCCCTCAGCATTGACCAACGGCTGCGCGTTGACCCCCATCTTGGCACGAACTTCTTCGATGTCCTCTTTGATGATAGCGACAATTCTACCACCATGCATCTGGTATCTAGAGCACAACATCGCAACTGCTGGTCCCAACTGCGAGCGAGCTTCAGCAGGAAATCTCAATGGTCTACAAACAATCATTCAGCGCTCCTCCTAAGGTCCTCCAACGCATCCTGTTCATTTTTCAGTAGCAGTAATTCTCCAGCCAAATCAAAACCCTGCAACGTTCCCCCACTTTCAGACACACTTTTCAGCGAAGTCACAATTTCGGTCGTCATCGCAAATCGCTCGATCTGTGCAATCACTTGGCCACAAGCCATTGAAATCAAACTCGGCGTGTGAAATGGTCCATCTAGACTGAATTTGCGGGTGCCAACCTCAATTTCAGGAAGCACAGATACTGTCATGTCTGGTCGCACTACCACAGTAAATGCGTACAAGCAGTCTTCAATATCGTCCTGCTCAGGTGGCAGATCTGAATCCATTGGTCTAGTTTTCAAGGTCCCCACACTTTCAGAGTCTTAGTGTTGCATTCATGGCAATACGGACCTTGCACCATCTCTGCCTTATTAGAGCATCCAGCACACGCACATATCTTCCGGCTAAGAGGTGAAACTTGCCACGGCCAAGGCAAAGGCTCCACATTGTAATCAGTGGAACCTGCTGGCCCCATCCGACCAACTTCCTTCCACCAACGTCCACAATGCTTGCAAAAGTAGTAAGGATGGTATGCTGGAGGAGTATATGGGCGTGCCAGCACAGGCAAAAGATCACCTGGTTGGCAACACTCACGTTCCACAGTCTCTTTGATCAACATTGTGACCAACCTGTTTTGACGGACCTAGTCATAAGATAATTTTCCTTTTCAATCCTGTGAAACCAACGGCAAATTTGTCTTTCTACTGGACATCCGGCGCGTCCAGCGATCGAAAAGCGCCAGTGCTTTGGTCATGGGCCTGTCCCAGTCGAATTCTAACCAATGGAGCCCTCTTCCGGAGAGCTTGTAGGGAAACTCAGCTACCCCGGTCCTAGTGTAGCTTTTCTTAAGCCCTCTATAGTTCTGGCGCTTGCCAATCGCACGCACAACGCCTGTCTTCTGGTGCCTGCGGTAAGTAGTTTCTGACACATACTGCTCTGCCCGTCTGTGCAATTCCCTAGCCTTCCGTCCGTTCATATTTCCTTTCCTTCTGCTACTATTCAATAGCACATCCACACCCGCCCCAGTCAAACCCATGCAACTCCTTCGGACTATAACTACCACCTTCCAAACGTTCTCTGAACTCTTTTAGTGACATCCACCGGGATTCACCACCTCTTCGGTCACGAAGAATGGTTGCTTCTGTACCAATCAGTCTTCGTGCGTCATTTTCCTGCGCTTCATGAAAAGCATAGCGTTCGGGTAAAACTTTAAGTAAGTGAGCAAATTGGGCATGCCCAGCCTTAATACAAAAGCCGCCGCAGTTATTGTGAGGAAAGCCCAAAGAGTATAATTTAGGGGGTTGTATGCCCGCATCCACCAAATTCCTCAGCATTTGCATTTTACTCACCAAGGGCTTGTCACACATCGGAGCCTTGAAAACCTTACCGCATTCAGCCATACGCCGTCTCAACCCCGGCTTCTTCCCCTGCCCTTCAAAACGATGCTCTTCTGTCCAGTCTATACCAACATAATAAACAGTCTCTCCATGATCACAGTGCTCATTACACCACCTGTCCAAAAGATGCCGCTTCAAAATCTTAGAACACGGGTCGATACGAGAATTCCCAATAAACTTTTCATCCTTAAAAACTTGCCACGGAGTTCGACCGTCTGCTATGATTTCTAAGCACGCTCCAACATTATTGGCCGCTTCTGTAAGAAAACGATAGAGGTCCTCATCTTCCATTTTTGTATCCGCGAACAACAACGTCATATTGTTCGTACCGTACTCGGCTGCAACTCGCTTCGCAGCAGCCCAACTTCCAACACCACCAGAAAACATTACCACATGTTTCATACCTTCACTTAGCCTTGTATTGTAGACTCCAAGTGTATTCATGGCATTGCGGGCACTGGTCATTCCAACGCCACAGCCGACTTGCCCGTCGCATTGCTTGATATTTATCCTCCCACAAACGTACTGGCATCTCAGTATCCGTCCCCTGTGCGGCCATGATCCACTCTTTGGCTTCAGCTGCTAACAATCGCATCTCTGCGTCCTTGTCGTACTCTACTCTCGGCACACAGGGAACCACTGTATAGACCTTGTGTCCCCTGACCTCCATGTACCCCCAAGCGGGGTAAACTTTGGCTGTCTTGAGCAAGCCTTTAGGAGCCAGAAAATACCGCTGTTTGCCCATACCCAAAGTCTCATGGCCGTGTCTGAATTTTTTAGCCTCTGCATAGTAGTCAGGTAGACTCGCCTTGCACTCGATGAGCACACTGCCTCTCCAAGACCAGCCAATAGCATCTGGCATCTCAGCCCCACCACGCTCAGTAATCACCATCTGACACTGACGAGTAGAGTACAAATGCCGACTAGCTAGAGCTACCAGATCGGCGTGTGTCACTTTACAGGGGCTCTCACCAAGCTACGAGTCTCGCTAAAGTAATGGCCACAGTCCTTGCACTTGTACTGTCTGGAAAGAGTAGTAAGATTCTCTCGCAACTTACTCTTGATGTAATTGTGACTGCCACAGGTGGTGCAACAAACACTGCCGTCTTTATCATACAGAGCCATGTTGGGGTGAGCCATCCACGGTCTAAACGTCACGTAGATCTTTTCCAAGAGGCTAACATCGTTATGATTGTAGGCCTTCATGGTCTTCCAAGCCTCTGGATCACCTGCCAAGCAGTCTTCCCACAATTTGAATCCCTGATGAGGAAGCTTGTGACCAAGGCCGTAGTAGTCACCGATGTCCTCCAAGGAATTGCTAGGTAATCTGACTACCTTCTTGACCTGCACCTTGGTGTCCACCAGCTTATAGGGACTGGGTAAGGGGAGGCCGTGGGCAATGAAGCGTGAATTCATGGTCCTCAAATCAAAAGACCGACCATTATGAGCAACGATAATGTCGGCTGCATCAATCAACATCCAGATGTCTTTGACGATCTCCCGATCATCCTTTTCACCGGCTACATACCCAGGATAGTCTGGCCAACCTGCTGTAACTTGTTTGCCACCAAACCACTTTGCACTGAAACACATGACTCTGGATGGCTGGGTAACTTTGATTAGATTGGTTTTCCATTTTGGACCCCAACTCAAGGCCTCCAGAGGTGAGGTCTCGATGTCAAAAATCAATATCTTCGGGGACTCTGTTGGAATCAATTTACCTTGCGTCAGCAAGAGGCTCCTTCCATTCATCGGGAGGCAGTGCCAAGTTGCACTCTAACAAAGCCAGCACAACTGACTTGCTATACCCCCTGATGATACTGTCCACAATCATGCCCGCAAAGAACTGGGCAATTTTGTCAATGGTGTCTTCATTCAAACGCATGTCCAGCCCATGCAAAAACTCGTGAAGCAGAATGATTAGCCGTCCTACTCCGCGAGTTTCTGGATGCACCAAGATCTCTTGAATGCGAAGAGAGATGCCACCACTAGGAAAGGTATCCTTTTTGATATCCGACTCAATGTCTTTGGACCCCAACACCTTTTTCCAGTTGGGAATTTTTGAGGTCACCTTAACTTTGTAGGTCACACCGTTGACAGACACACCATGCTGACAAAAGTACTTGACTACATCCTCGGCTACTCGATCACGCCTACTTAGAGCCATAGCCCACCGAATTCAAAATCTCCCTCTCGTCTAGATAGTCCAACCAAACCTTTTCCACATGAGCAAATGGAGAATCCAGCACATGGCTTAGTGAGGACCCTTTGAGACAAATAACGCTCTTGGAGGGGTTATCTAGCCGACCAGATACACACGATATACTATCCAAAGTAACCGATGCAATCTCAGATAACAAAACCCTACTACGACCATCAGACACAGTCTGTGTCACCGGGATCCTCGAATGAGCTTGGAAAGCTGAAGATACACAGCCATCAGTCGGAGCTTGCGTTCGGTGTTTGATTCTGGCATCACGAGCCTCCTGTGCTTCGAACACATCTCTTGGAGGTGTGGGCACACCGCCGCAGTTAGGAGGGGATGTCGGTGGCTTAGGCCGACATCCCCTCTTATGGTTAGTAGCTGAATGCCCAGCGAAGCTGAACATCAGTAGGAGAGTTCTGGTAGTTGTGAAAATTGAGGCTTGCACGAGCATTCTGAGCCACCTGCTTGCTAAGCCCAAATGACATCGTCTCCTCCCCCAAGTAACGGTCATACCGTCCTAGCACACTAAGGCCAAGCACACTCAGCGGTGATCCCCCAATGCTCCAAGAATTCTGACCGTCTCCAAAGATGTACTCCGTCGCAAAGGATGCACCTAGAAGAGCACCACTGATAGACACACACTCAAAAGTATTATCAGCGAGGCTATTGTTGAACACGCTGCCTTTGATAGTAGCATACGAGTTTGGCTGATAGTAGACTGACCCTACCTGCTTCTGCGTACCAAAGCGTCCTGTCACCAGCACATCTCGATACTCCACCATAAGCCGGGCACCGTCAAGAGTCGGACCCGTGTAGTACTCTGACACATAAGGCAGCCCAAGTGGCTCATCATCAGCCTGAGCTAGACCAAAGCCAGTAGCCATACGGCCTACAGTCAGTACCACATTGGGCATCGGCTTATGGCTAACATTTGCATATCGCAGAAGCCCCGAAGAATTGGCTAGATCAGCAACCACCTGCGTCTGAGAGCCAGCAACGCTACTCAGATCAAGATACGCACGAGGCACACTTGTTACCACCGTATGGTCAGATCCAGTGGTAGTAACTACATCAGTCCACACAACATTGTCTGCATTTGCAGTACTGGCAAACATGGCTACAAGAATAGCTAAGAGAAACTTACGCACCATCATCTCCTTTGTCTGGGTCTTCGCAAATTAGCGAGACCACATTGGCCCTCTCACAAATAGATGTGAGAATCATATTTAGAAAACCTGGGTCTGAGAATTCTCGCCGGTCCACCTCCTCCATAACAAAATTTAGAAACAGCGTGTCGGAAACACCATAAGCGTACTCCACCAATCTGCTCAGATTTGCAGAGCTCACCAATGCCACTCCCAGCTAGTAAGACTCAAAGCTAATACAAACCATACAACTGCTTCCATTATGCCTCCTTCTTGATCTCTAGGTCATAGCCAAAAGCATTACACGCAGCCGCAAAATCCTTCAGCTTGAAGTCCTGTCGAGCAGACATCTCTTCTAGAAACATATCAACCAGATCGGTCGTACTCAAACACAGCGAAAGAAAATCAACAGCCTGTTTGATATTACTGTACTGATCTGCACTACTGATCTTGTACTTAGCCATACGCTTCTCCTTTGGTATGAGTATTGGTTGACTGCAAATAGACATTAGGGAATGGCCAGTGTTTCGCTCAAATACCCTTAGCATCTCGGGAGGAATACCACGCAGTGGTTTCCCGCCACTGATCATTTACGTGATCCACCCTTTCGAGCTGGAGTGTTGTTGTTCGGGTTGGGGTTGACCTTGGTCTTCCCGCCCGGTGAATTGCTTGGACTGGCATCTGACGGCACTTTGTCTGAGCCTCTACCCTGTACTGTAGCAACTGGAGGCCTTGGAGTCAAGCCAGCCATAGCCTTTTGTTCCAATCCCATAAGCACCAGCTCGGACGACAAATCTCGCCCCAGTTTGGCAGCCGCCGTGGTCTTGGAAACTAGTTCATTCCGCATCTCAATTTCCAGCGCCTGAGCCATTGCCAACGGGTCGTCAGAAATCACATTAGAAGGAATGACCTCGATCTTGACGCGATCGGTTGGGATCTCCACCAATTCCTTGTCAGCCTTCATCACATGTGCCACCAGCTCCGACATCATCTCCTCTGAAGTCACGCCCTCGGTATGCACCATCTCATACAGCACGGCCCAAGCCTTTTCATTGGCTTCCGAAGAATACTTGGCTACCTTGACAGTCGGTGGCAGCGGCTTAGACGACGCAAGCTGAGCACCCCGCAATCCAATCCTGAATGCTTCATCAATAGTCCAAGCATGCAACTGCTGGTTAGCCTCTACATTCTGTGAAAATTCCGTGTGGCTAGACCTTAGTGAAGCATAGACCTCAAGGTCAGCACGATTGGTCAGCATACTCCAAGGCAGGCCAATACCGGCCCCAGACGCTACGTGCCCAGCAAGATTGATGTCCTCGGCAACATCAGTAGCCTGGATCTTAGGCTCTTCACGCCTATACTCCATAAGGTTCTTGACTTCCGGCAACACAGCATTGCCATCAGGCGGCTGAAATCTACGACGCAGTGCCTCAGCAGTGCGCCGATAGAGAGTGACAATCCAGACGACGGTGGAAACATGGTGAACCAAATTCACCCGGTCTTTGACCAGCTGCTCCAACATCGTAAAGTACTTGATAGATGCCGCTAGTGGAGGTCTTCCGTTGACTAGCGTACCAGAACCATACTTAAGCATCTGTAGCAAGTAGTACTTGTTCAAATCGCGGTGGTGATCACTGCGCTCCATGCGGCGATCATCTTGCAACTGCTGGTAGTAGTTCGAAGATGCAATCCATTCCGACACACTACGATCGCGCTCGGCTTCGCGGTAGTAAGCCAGGGGATTGCGCGTGTCGGCCTTGACTTCAATCTGGGAGATTTCGATCGCAGGAATTGGGGTCCAAAGATCAATACCAGTCTTTGGGCTGATGTCATGGATGATCGGCATCTCACCATCGATCCAACCATCTCTGACTACATCCCTCCACATCTGATCGAACTTGTTGTAGCTTTTGAGCTCCGTGATGAAGTCTGCAACATCTGGCTGGAAGCACTTGATGTTAAAGCCTTTGCCAATCGTCCAGTTCGTCATGCAGTTGGCAGCAGCTGCAATGAACGGAGACGAGTGAGACTTCTCATAGAAGCTAGTCTGTAGCCGGTTGAGAGTGCCACGATCGATATCTCTGCGTGACACTACCATCGACAAGAAGTTGAGCTCGGCAATTCGATCAGAACCAAAGTCACACTCTCTCGCCTGGTCTAGTTGCCACTGATTGAACTCGTATTCGGCTTTTTCCAAGCTCTGCATGGCTGTACGTGACTCAGCCATGCTGCCTGTGATTTCCACTAGGTGGTGTTCCATTGTTTCCAACAGAGACTCCACACTGTCCAAGGCCTCGTCATTGGGGTCCTCAGCCTGTGCTCGCTTGAGCCACTCTTCATACATGGCTTTTGCTTCTCGGTGGACCTCTGACCTGTGAGCCCCCCGAGACTGAACGAATACGGTAGGCATCAGGTCCTTGAGTTTTTCATCTCGCACTGACTGACTCACCTCCAAAGAATGAGTCCACGAACCCCTGGCATTCTTCCCAGTTCCTCGGGAGTCGGGACTTCGTCTTCCCTCGCCGGGTTTCTTCGCGGACTCGTCTATCCAATCGCCGCCATTCGATCAAAATGTTTTGTAGAGTATTCTGCTGTGAATTTGGATTAGTCCAAACACAAGCCTCGTACTCCCGAATTCTACGCTTGAGGTCGATCATGCCACACTCCAAACCACGATAGATGTAATCGGCCTTTTCATAGTCTTCCTCGTCCCAGAGATCGATGAACCCTGTGCGAGTTTTCTTGTCACAAAACTTGACAATTGATTTAAGAATGTCTTGTAGGTCTTCCATCACCCGTTCCTAACTATCCAAGACGAGTAACTAAGAAATTTAATGTCACCCGGTTTAGCGCTTCGACACACACGTCCACCATCCAACCCTCCACTCAGGCTGTGCAGAGATATACCACATTTTGATTGCCCACCTACATAAGTAAGGCCGTATTTAACATGCTTTACTAAACTGCCGCGCTTAAGGGGGCCACTCTTAGTACCTCCGTAAGCCTTCCGCAAACCGCCCTTCGCCGGATAAAACACCTGTAACTGCCGTCGATGGAACTGAAGAGGAATGATGTGCAGCAGGTCTGTATTCTCCGGTACTGTGTGGCCACCTACACCAGAATTTGCGAGAACCCACGAATCGACACAATGAGAATTAAACCGGATAGCAGTCTTATTAGTCCCTTTGGCCAAATTAGCCGCCTTCCTAAGGTTATAGGTATCGAATCCAGTACACAAACTTACAGGAGCAAGAGCCCCAAGCTCTCGATAAAACCAGTTCTTACCCAACTGAATAGGAGAAAACGATTTGTTCCATCTACGCACTCCAGTTTTAGTTACTGCTTTCACATCCTCTACTACGAATCCCGAAATGGGATACAATTTCAATAACCACAAACACAGCCTTAGTTTCCACGCCCACCTCGCTCTAACTGAAGGCGGTAGACTAGTCCCCTTCCGATTATGCCGACTAGCCCTGCACGGCGAATTGCGATAACGCCTATTCCTACGGGCAATCCGTCTCTGATCTAGATGCTTAGTGACCCAAGTGACGGCAGTGGCTTGAATATTCAAGTAGGTATGAGCCTGACTTTTTACCGTCAAACCTTCCATTTTTACACCAGGATCTATGCCAACAGAGATAGGCTGCATTTTACGACCACAGCCCGCAAAAGTAAGTCTAATACAAAACACTCCTCGTTTCCAAAACGGAACAGCTTTTCGGTATCGAACCCACCGCCGCGCGCGGGCAGGTGTCGTTGGCATCAAAGGACGTTGCTCACAATCAACTACAGGAACAAATAACATTTTAGCTGTAAGCTCACCTTTCGGGTGTATACAACGCTTCGACACTGACAACCCAAGAGGTCCGGACTAGCGTAGACATCCGAGACGTTGTGTAGACTGCCACGTCTAGATTGTTCAGTACTCCGTCTAGTCAGAGTTTACTTCCAAATAGTCAAAGATGGCTAATCCCAACTACCCAGAACCTGTGTAAATCTTAACAGGCTACTAACTACTCGTCCAATATGTCTGGCAGATGCCAAAGTGAGTCGCCAATGTTGTCGATGGACTCGATGTTGACTTCCGATTCCATCTCTTCTTGAACCCTTTCCCCGCGAGAAAACAAATCATCATAGACCTTGGTCTTAGCCTCGGTAAGACCGATAGGTCCTTCATGATACGCATAATATGTGTCCGCGTTACAATAGCACGTGAATACAGCACCTGCCAAAGCCTGAATCATGTCAAACTTAGCTCCAGGTCTGTTGGTGAGGACCACCTTCTGCTTGCGCTCATCCCAGTCGCAATCGTTACAATCCTGCATGAAATACGGATGCATAGGCACACTAAGTCGATCTTCATACATACAATCCTTAAGTACCATCCACGCTGCTTGATACTGGCCGTGTGTTGGCTCCATACGAAGACCCTCTTTCTCACTAGTAGGATCAAGAATAGGACGATGTGATGTACGTTCGATAGAAAGCATGCATGACTTTATGCCCGCAAACTTCAGCCGTTGAATGTTTTGACGGGCCTCCCAACGGTCATAGGTCACCAATGCCAGATCAAACCCCAGATCCTGAATCATGAATGGTAGATTGCCCAAGGAGATAAGGTCGATCTCCTCGCCAATAGGAGCTTCCACTCTCCCCAAAAAATCCACCTTGATATAAGGCAACTTCACGTCCTTACCATCTGAAGTGGGCCTAACTACATACCCAGCAGAATGACAAAGTGCAATGCCAGTACTGCACCTTGTAACTGACAAATCAAAATGCAAAAAGTACTGCTGATTAGGATCAGAGGCCATCCAATCTTCAAACTGCAATGTGATCTCATCAAACGGATTGAGACGATCACGCTTCATGGCGTAGTCCAAACGGACCTTGCGATCAAAGTAGGGATGAACCGCAGCCTCCACCAGTGCCGCAATGTCCCTCTTGGCAGAGATCGGATTCTTCTTGAATTGGTACAAGAAGTCCATCGGGATACCTGTGAGTATCCTGTGACCATCCTCTCTAGTGACTACATCAACTTCGATCTTAACTGGCACGAAGCTTACTCGTCCTCTTCCTTGTAGTCAATGATCCCAATCTCCTCAATCGTCTGAGTGAAGTCGTCCTCCTCTGCAAACGTGATGTCGCAGTCTGGGCAAACCCACTCAACCTCACCAGTAACTAGCTCTTCCCGCAACATACGATGTCCATTAGGGCATCTCATCTCACACCGCCTTTACGCACCAAGCGTACAAATCGTGGTCAACACTATTTTCCATAACACTTACCGTCTCTCCCTTGTCAGCAAACCACTGCTCCAACTCCTGCCGAGTGATGTTCTTGTAGTGGCCTGTGGTCTCTAGACAATGAACCTCTCGGCCCGGTCCCGCACAGGTCAGAAAAATCAGCCCACCCTTTGCACAGCAATCAATCATGGCCTTGACTGTGAGTTCTGCGTGCGGATCGTGCTCCAAACACTCTGTGCTAAATACTACATCGTAGTGTGGCTGCATTCGAAGCAGGGCCAGTCGCTTGAGATGTTCTGCCGCCCAAAGATGAAACCAACCAACCGTATCTACATTGCTCCCATCATTACGGTCCACACCAAAGAACGTCGAACGCTCAAACAGATCTCGAACAGACCCATTAATGTCGAAGCTCCCAACTTCCAAGACTCTTGAGTTCACAAAATATGACCAACCCGCCCAAGGAGTGTCTTTCCACGCGGGAATCTCATCGGCCAAACGCTCAGGATGGTAAGATCCATCACGAATCACACCAGAGCCGAACCTCAGCCACTCTACAAATCCATGCGCTGCAGCGTGCAAGTACGTATTCCTTTACCTAATTAATGCGCTTAGTACGCATATCAGTAATCATCTGCACCAGCGATTCCGCTCGATGCTTGTAAGTACAAGTCGCAAGAACCCTCGCGCGGGCCTTAGCAGCCATTGCTTCACGTTCTTCACGATGCTTGAGATAGTATTCACACTTCTCCACCATGTCTTCTGGGCCATCAAAAGTTGCAATCTCGTCGTGCTCAAACACATCCCACAATCCTAGTCTGGTAGAGTCCACCAGTTGAAAAGCCCCACAAGCACTGATCTCCCACGTTCTTGGTCCGGGAGTATGAGCTACGATGCCATTCTTATCTTCGTCTCGATGCAAATTAAGGCAGATTCTTGACTGGTTGTAGATCACCACGGCACGATCCTGAGGCACAGGCTCATGAGTCCAGTAGCCAGGATGCACCAAGTTCCAGACCTTGGAAGACATGTCGGAGTTGTCCCACTTGTTGCCCAAACACGCAAAGTGCAGCTTCTTTGAAGCCAGATAGTCATAGGCTTGTTCAAAGAACTTCGATCGGCTCGTAAACATGTAACCCACAAACGAGATGTCATACTGCTTCCGAACACCCAGTGGCTTGTGAAACTCTGGTCTGCAAGCTAAGGGCAAAAACTTCCACGAGTCTGGACTCCCAAGACTACTATTGTAGTCATTGGACAACACTAAGTCATAGTGCTGCCCCATGATCAGCCCATCGCTATGCTTGTAAGGTTCCTCAGTCAGCCACAGCACACACGGTATGTGTCGATCTTGAATAGCCTTGATGATTCTAGGATTCCACACAGCGTGCCCACTAATCACCAGCACGGCGTCAACATGATTATCCCACGCCTCAAACACGATACCCTTGATCAATAGATCCACAAACTCCTTAGAGTCGTACTCCGCATCTCCATAGAATTGTTTCCAGACTCCAGTTTGTTTCATGACCTGCACTGCAATGTCTTCTCGGCGTAAGAACTCGGCCACATCGTACTGCACAACCTCGTGGCCGACCTGCTGCAGTGCCTCAACAATGCCAACAAAACAGTCTCGGGTCGAATACCAATCCCTAGGACCAACTACCAACAGCTTCAAATGCGAGCCGCTCCGTACCAGTACCCGCCATTCAAAGGTCTGCTCTCAAACAGTAGCTCCCCATCCATAGATGCAAACGCCTGAAACACTGCTGGATCTCTGGCGTCTTCATGAGCCAAGATGATGTGTGGCGTAGGGGACACAGCAAAATCCCGCAAGCGCCCAGAGTAGTACCCATTACCGAGTTTTGATACCACAATATTGTACTTATCGTAGTCCACTCCCAACAACGCAGACTCTTTCAAATTGGTCACAGACCCACCGTTGAGAAATTTGTAGGTATCCGGGTCCCAGAGGTATTGCAACCCTGACGGCTTTTCCAGACTATCTGGCATAATGGTCAACAACTTGATCTTAGGACCAAAGAGATGCGGGTACGATCGCTTGACTCTGGCCACAAAGTCAAAGTCAAAATCACTTACGTAGAGATCCAACTTTTTTCCTCCTAATGACTGCTTCCTCTTCTTCTGGCGTGATGGGATCGAACCTTCCCGTCAGCTCGTAGTACCGCCGAGCCGCACTCTTGTAGCCACTCAACCTCTCGATGTATACAGGAGAGTCTGTCAGCACATAAGAAAACCCGTCATGGTCGCTAACATTACCCAAATAGTCTGTGATCCTCAACCTGTAGGATTGGCACTCAGGAGGCACCCTGAGGCCATCTCCCCATGCAATCCATATTGGAGTACTTCCAACCGTGGCCTTATACCAGGTATTGTCAATAGCCTCTATAGAAGAGTAGTTGCCGATTTTGGAATTCATTACCTGTGCAGCCGTATAAGCTGGCCGAGGATGGAATGTAGGATCTGGAAAGGCAGGATCATGTTTGTTCTCCGTCCATCCCCACGCACCCCAGCCTTTGAGCGATCGATAAGCCTCACTACCATAGCCATCAGCAGACATACCCACCTCCACAAACGTGTACCATATGACGTGTTCCGCTCCATGAGACACCGCGCGAACATGGCGCTTGACAACGTCACTTGCACTAGCAGTCAGCGCAGCCAATGAGTCAGTGACTATTGTTGAAGTCTCTGTCACCCATATAGGTCTATGTATCCCATAGTGCGACATTTTCCTTTGTATGTAGTCGATACCCCAATCAACACTACGCTCGCCATAATACAGATGTACGTTGTATATATCGTAGTACAGAGACAGGGTTTTAACAGCATAGTCAGTGAAGTCTGCAACGTCAGATGGAAAAACAGTACCGGCTAATGTCACAAGCATATTAGGGTCACCAGACTTCACACCCGAGTATATTTCTTTAATCCAAATGTTGTAGTCTTCTAGTGGGCCTTCAAAATAGCCCTCACCTTCTACCGTACCTAGGTCTGTAACTTCATTACCAGCTTCCAATGCCAGCATTTTACTACCACTACAACGGATAGCTACTTGACGACAAAACTCCCGCAAATTTGGATAGTACTGTGACTGAATGGCACAAAGCCCGCTAATCATACTACACATTGGTGATTCAACTATCTGATAGAATTCAGGTGTATGGATAAGTGTGCCGGTCAAATACACACCCGCAGCAGCTGCAGATGCTAGCATTGTGTCCAATGGAGTCCAGTCATAAACGCCAGGAGATGTTTCCATACTGCGCCAATCGACACCGACTCTCCCCCACTTAGCGCCACTAGCAACAAATTCTGCGTCGAACGATCCAAAGCTAGGGCCGTGTACCCCAAAAGCCATTAGGCCACCGCTCTTTCCAGAGGTACATGAGCCCACGTCCTGCCAGCCTTTATGTACCAGATAGTCTTCACACCAACTCCGTATTGCAAAGATATTTCCTTCGTAGCCTTTCCGTCCCTTAAATCCCGACGAATTGCGATAATGTCGCCTTCTGTAAGCTTGTGATGAGAGTTTTGACTACCGCACCTATTCGGGCGCTTAATCAGAGACGGACCCATAAGAGCATCATAACGAGTACCAAAGAGCTCATCCAGCACAGGTATTGTGCTCCTATCAATGTGAGTCCACGACTTGCCACGCACAACATCATGTACAGAGAAATAAGGCAAATTCAATTTCCGACTGATATCAACAGTTTGGAGACCGAACTTAGATGCAGCTAAAATACAAACTACGTCTGATTCTGTCATCTTAGCCCCGTGATGTCTATCACCTCTCGGATACGGATGTCTGCCTTTTCTAGCCATGTCTTGCATGTTGTCTGACTGAGAGCCAACAAACAAGTGTTCTGGATTGAAGCAAGGTGGTGTATCACACCTATGGCAAACAAGCATACCATCCGGTATTGGACCAACAAAAACACCATAAGCAGCCCGATGTGCCTTGTGAATCTTTCCCCCATTACTAAGCGTCCCATATCCCGCCCCATCCTTAGACCCAATCCATAACCAGCATTTCGTAACGGGATCAACCTCACGACGAGCGAAAAGCTGCTGCTTTAGATCACTCTGGCATAATGATCTCATTATTCTCCAAATCGAGACAAAAGGTGTCTTTACTTTCTATGGTATCAGGGCGAGCTTTCCAAAACGACCTACGAATGACGTAAATATGCGGTTCCTTCTTAGCTTCTTCTTCTAACCGAGATAGGAAATCGCCGCTGTATGAAGGCGATGAGATGTAGCACTCCATCCCAGATGGTTTCCCATCTTTTCTAAAGCTCAATCCAATCCGCCCTGTAATAGTCTGTGAAATCTCTTCAGCGGCGTCGAAAGTACTTTCTCGATTTCGAGACTGCTTCGAGTTCTCCGTGATCTGAAGAAAGTTTACCTCATCAATAATGGCTGAATGAACTGCCCATCCTAACGACGTTGCGTTATGTGCGGTACCGGGAAAGATGTGAATCCGCTTCGGAAACCGTAGAGCAGTAGGAAATCTAGCTTTTGGGTCTGTACTCAATACAGTGCTAGGCGGAAAATAGTCGTGAAAGAACCCCCGGCGCTCGGCTGATTCGTCCCTAACCCACCCTTCCCAGATCGGCCCTGAGTCATCTACTCTACGAAGCTTCTTGCCCTGAAAAACACCAAGCACCTTGTCAAACGTTACCTTCCTAGCCAAGTCTTCGTCCCTGTTTAGACAAATCAAGGCGATAGGAGTATTACCGTCTAACCCAAAATGTCTCTGCGGTTCGTAGAGACACACCAACTCATAAACCAGAAGCCAAAACAGGTAGGCCATGATGCTGGTCTTACCAGTTCTAAGAGCAGACGCGATGCCAACACGATAGACACCTTCCGTCTTGCGTCGATGCCAAATATCAATCAGGTCCTCTCGAACTTTGGGGTAGATGGTGTCTTTTACACCCATGAAATAGTCGCTGTCAATCAGAGTCTCCATAGGAATCGAAAGGAACTCTTTTTCCTTTTCTCGACTCCAAGGAAACCTAGCACCCTCTGCAACAGGACCCATCGTAGCCATGATCTGGCGGCGAGTCTGCTCAACCGAGTCCAGCAGTATCTGCTGCTGAGTCTTACGAGGCATCGACTTCCACCACTGCCTGACTTTGAAAAGTGTCTAGCGTAGGTACAACCACAGCAAACTCAGCCTCGGATGCTGCTTGCATATCACGCCCTAGCTGTGCCAAGGACCCATCCGAAAACACTTCGGTCACTGCGCTAGTGATGATTTCGTGGCAACTATCCACAATCGACGGAGCAACACCTTTCTTCATCAACAGCCCACTGATGCCAATCATGATGATCTGCAGCAGCTTAGGGATCAACATTGGATTGAATGTCTTGAGCTGATCGGCCTTGAGCTTGGTTTCTTGGAACTCCCGAGCAGCCTTGGCGAATCCCAACAGCTTGCTACGCTTGGCATCGGTCAGATTGAACGTGACCTCGCCGGTATTGGGGTCCACAACCTTAGAGTCATCGAGATACTCCAAGGTCATGGCTGAAATCAACTTAAGATAGATGTCCTGACTGTTGAGATCGGCACTCGTGAAACCCTTGGCAGTCTCCAGACTACGGGCCAGCCCACTTTCGGGTGGCAAGACTTCTCTAGCAGCAGTTAGTAAGTCACTCATACGTTGTCTTGTTAGACCTCCACGGTCATGTGACTGGCAGTATCCAATGCCAAGATGATCGGTACCCAATCCTGCACGGCGGCAGCAAGGATAATCCACCGGCATCCCTCGTCGGCCCACTCCGCATATACGGACAGTTTTGCCGCTGGGTAAGGTGCGGCAAAGATGCCCCTGCTCGTCATGGCTAAGGATGGGAGGAGGGAATTCGATGTAGTTTGCCACACTAGTACAGCACTCCCCGCTGATGGATGGCCAGATTCTCGTTGTATTCAACAGTGATCTCTACATTGAACTCCATCTCTGATCGATTTGGGAACACCATCTGGGCAAAGCTCATCAGACCGCCCTTGACCAGAGTGAAATCTCCTTCAAGCTCCTCCCTGAACATTCGCAAGTAGGCCAGTGCAACCTGGATGTCTTTCTCAGTCGAGGGACAGTGGGCATAGAAGTTCACATCCATAGTCCACGGAGACCCAGCCACGATTGGAAACAGGTTGGGGCGGATGTCTTTGTCAAACTCCCACTCCGTCAGCACATCATGAATTTTCTCTGTCAAACTATCGTCCTTGCTTAGGACAAGATTCAGAGTCAGCTTTTCTCCGATTCTAGCCATACCACGAGCCATCTGAATCTGATTGATTCTATCATCTACCATTTGATCTGGTACTCCTTGACCATAGAAATCAAGAAACGTGTTTTCGTGCAAGGTCTCGTCCCTCAGCTAAGATATCTCTGATGTTAGTCAGCAACTCAGTAGTGTCTTTGGTGTTCGTCTCCAGCGAGTTGAGCCAGAGCCAAATCGCCACGAAATAGAACCAGTGGATCGGAGCTGCAATCCTCGGCCAGATAGTACCAGCAATGGCCAACAACAGAATCAGTGCTAACAGCCCGCGACGACCCACCTGAACCTGAAAACCGCGCTGCCACCATTTCACCTGAGGTACCTCATAAACGGCTTGACTCCAAGATCATCTTCCATAGCCTTACGAAAAACCGGATCATAGATCCAGAAGGAATCAGCACGAATCAGCAACATCAGTCGATTGTTTCCCACTCCCCTGACTCCCCATTCCCTAAGCTTAGGATCACAATGTTGCGTCTGTGGCATAGGAGCGACCATCAAATCTCCAAACCTCCGAAGAAGTGGCTTCCTGAGCATCGCTTTCAAAGCCTCAATAAAAGCCTCGCGATCAAAACCGAGCCTAGGTTTAGGAAGTACAGGTGAAGCCTGATCGAGCACCTGTTCGCCATCCTTCTTTTCTAGCCCATTAGATGGATGCGGACCAGAATGTATCCAAGGAGATGTTGGAATTTCAATCACACCAGACTTACCAAAAACATGCTCGTCTAGCGCGTCGGATTTCACTTCAGGACTAATATTGGTAGGGTCGGAAGCCCCATGAGCAGACTTCCGACCTGATCCATGACCGCCCATTAGTTAGCAACCGGAGCAGTAAGACCGTCACTTCCAGCAGGCGCACCCTTGGCGATCATCGACTTGTGGAATACCTTCGTTCCAACAAACGTCCCAACAACGCCCAGAATCCAACTAATCAACTGATCACTAAGGCCATGATTGTGGAGCCAAATAGCCAGCGCCGGAGACGTGTACACTGCAATCCACTCACGCTCAAGCAACTTCAAAAGATATTTCTTCACATTTCCTCCTAGTAAAAGTCGAAGGCCAACATTGGCTCCAACTGAAATTGGTGAAATCCGTCTAGACTGAACGCTCTCCGGACTAGACGGCATCTCCGAAGATGGTTGGTACGGTGCAACTGGTGCCGTAGGTTGTAGTTTCGACAGCCTAGCAGCTGCGGAACCCCTCGGCATTTCCCGCATCACCGGTGTAGGTGGTTTTGTACCTCCATCCTTCCAAGCCATGTTAGGTGGACCAGTCGGCTTGGAAGGACGTTCGTGCTCCTTGATAAACCTATTAGGTGGTGGTTCTGGCAGCTCACCAAATGTCTTCATGGCCACATCGGAATCGGTGGATAGATAATACCACGACCGCCACAAGTCCTACAGGTCTCCGGACTAAGCAAGGTCGAAGACAGTGTATAAGTCCAATCTGGCGGCTCAACAATTCGGTAGAAGTTAGGAGGCACCTGACCACGACCCTCACAAACCGGGCACTTCTGAGCCTGATTGGTACTAGTCCAATAATACGTGGGCCGATACTCCAAAGGTGAAAGCCAATCAATAAGCATTATACCTCCTTGTGTTGTCGCATTTTACCACAAGTCCGTCGAAAAAGCAAATAGAATCGGCCTACCGGTCGAAAATAGAATAAAATCAAGCTACCCACCCATAAGTCCTCCCCCTCCACAAACAGTATAACGCACTCAAAGAGACACGATATTCTAGGCAGAGTTCTTTCCGTCTTCTTAAGGAACTATCCACACCTAACTCTGACCGTATCCTCCTTACCTGCACAGGGTTAAGAGTGGATTTTCCCCGGCCCTTATTTAACATGTCGAGAGCATTATCTTTTGGTGTTCCCAAAAACAGGTGGTATGGATTGACACAGCTGTCGTTGTCACATCTATGACAAACATCAAGATCATCAGAAAGATAACCATAAAACAGGAGGTAAGCTATCCGACTAGCTCTACGGTATCGCCCAAATAAGTTACTAGAAAAATACGGTCTACGGCGATACTTAAGATTATCGTCACAAACTCTCCTAGATTCCGGAGCCCACTCCCAGCACTCATTCGTACTTTTCATACTTACCATAGACCAAAACTTTCGGGCAACGTCCTCCTCTGTCCGATCATCCAACACACTGCGATGACGAGGCTTTTCAGCCAACATTTTCGGATGTTTACGGCAACTGGAGGCTAGAAAAAGGTGTCGTGGGTTTACACACAGCTTATTGCCACATCTAGAACGCACAAAGTAGAGTCGTAGAAATTTGCCGCAGTAAACCTCATAAACCAAGCGCCTCGCTGAGACGATCTTTACGGAGCGGGGGTCTCTCATCATCGGCATACCAGTATTATTTACAGCTCCAGACCACAACCAGCAAGTCTCACCAACTCGAACCTTGTTAAGTAACGAGGTTTTGATTTTCAGCAAGACTCCATCCGGATCATCGAACAACAGTCGAAATTCCTCCTTCTCTAACAACAGTAATTTTGTTCGAAATGCTCTCAGCCAAGGCCGAATCGTGAGTAACTACAATCACCTGACCCCCCACGCGCTCCAACAGGTTCAGCACATTCTTTACGGCCACGGGGTCCAGACCCTCGCTCACCTCATCCAACAGCAGAAAATCAAACGCAATCTTGCCACGTTGACGAAGGCAGTCAGACAGAGCTAAAGCGTTGCAAAGCCGAAGACGAGTCCCCTCGCCCTTGGAAAATGTCCGATAGTTGCGCTTGCGGCCAACGTCATCCCAGACCATAATATTGAAGTCAGAGACAGCATGACCCTTCTTGGTGTCAGAGGTAGTAGACATCTCGACCTGCATAGAGGACCCAATCGAAGCTAAATTCTCGTTGGTCAGTGACTCCAGTTCTGGGATGAACTCATCCATTAGCTTACCACGAATGTCTGGAAACGCCTTGACCCAAAATTGCAGATCAGACTCAGTCTCCTGCAGCGCCTCAATTTGCTCCCGAATCTTTGCCTGTTCATCTTGCGCTTCGATACAAGACTGCGCTCTGGCAATACAGCTCTGGAGATCGCGCTTAGTAATTGTAAATGTATCGGCCTCTTGTTTGACCTGATCTAAGTCATCATTCAAACGAACACGCTCAACTTCAGTCTCATCCGGTCCAAGAACCGACAAAGAGTTCTCAGTCTCTTTCACCTGAGCAATCATCATCGACTCAGAATTCTCCAGAGACTGCTCCTGCTCTTTAAGGCTGGTCTCCTCTTTCTCCAAGTTCTCAATCTTAGCATGGACAGTATTGAAAGCCGTTAGCTTGCCCTTGAACTCGTTGATCTGTACAGCAATCTGTCGATTCTGCTCCTCCAAACCCTGAACTTCAACAGAATGAGACTTAATCCCAGTCTCATAGTCCTGAATGGACTGACTGATCTCTTTCTGTTTAGCCTCGTCCACAAGTTCAAGAGTCAGTGGCGTGAGCTTGGTTGCAAACAGCAAAGACTGGCACGACGGACAGGACGAGGGGGCTTTGAGTTGCTTTCGAAGGACCTCAACCTCACGCCTGAGCTCGGTAACCTTGGCTCTGTGGGCAACGATAGCCTGTTCGTTGTCCGACTTCCGCTGCTCAGCCGCCGCCATCTTAGCCTCAGAACCCTTGAGGCTTACATTGAGGTTGTGTGCCTCAGTACTACACTTGTTGATCTCGCCGTCAACCGCAACCAGCTTCTTCTGCACACCTAGACGATCATTGACGGTCTTGGTCAACAAACTTTGCTGAGATGCTAGTGTGCTCTGCAATCTGCGACGAGACACCAATGAATCTTCAAGTCTCTGTTGTGCCAATTTGATTTCGTGTTCGCGTGCATTAAGATGCTGCAAAGCAGTCTTTGTAAACTCAAGTTTGCCTTCAAAATCTTCGAGACTAGCCTGTGGATTAGGATACGCACCAGCTTTTACAGTATATGCACCAGCTCGACTTCGAAGTGCGGTCACCTCAGTAGACACTTTTTTCAGCCGCTTTCGAGCCTCTTCAGCGGCATCTGAGTAAGCGTCAAGATCCAACACGCTGGAAACGATCTCAAACCGTTCAGAGGACGTGGTGTTTTTGGAGGCAAACCCGTCCCACTCACCGGTCAGGAAACAAGTGTTCATGAAGATATTCATCCCCAGATCACCTGACGCCACACCAAGCAAATTCAGTAGATACTCCTGCTTTTGGTCATTGGTCCTAGGATTCTGAGACGAATCTCCATTGAGTTCTACTGTCAGAAATGGCCCGACACCTTTTCTACCACGCCTGATCACCAACTCATCAGTGCCATCAGTCAAACACAAATTAACTTGGCACCACTTAGCACCGTCTAAGATCACCTCGTCAGCCGAGACACCTTTGAGGTCAATGCGCCCAAGAAGAGCGTAGAGGACGGAACGGACGGTTAGACTTTTTCCACTTCCATTACTAACTCCTGATGCATCGTCGTGGTTCTCACCCAAGATCATCAAAGGAGTATCACGCAAGTTGATCTGTGGCGTGTGCTCACCAAAGCTGCCGAAGTTGATTGGCTGTACCCACCCTAAACGCCACATGATCTAAGAATCTCCTGTCCTAGTGTGATAGTACGATCCTGCATGCCCAAGCTCTTACAGTAGGTCGCTACGATCTCCGATGGATGCTGTATTTGTGTGGGCAGTGAGACTGACCGAACGGTAGAACCCTTGGCCTTTTCAGTCAGCACTTGGATTGCTCCCATCTCGGTGATTCTCTTACGCAAGTCTTCTCTAGCGCTGGTCGGGAACTCCAGCCCCAAAATCACTTTGACAATGTTGCCTGAGAAGTCGCCTCCAAAGTCTTCGCTCTGAAATTCAGCAACTGTAGCAACCTCAACCTGTACAAAGCGTCTATCAGCCACATCCACAAGAACTGACTCGACCCGTAACTCAGATTCATCACCATGTGCATCTCGAACAACTTTGGTATAGGTAAATCCCTTAGGGTCTGTTCCTTCTCCAAAAGTGGATCGCACGAGGGCACCGATGTAAAACTCTTGTCGGGTATGAAAGTGCGTAAGTTCGACATGGTCAAAACAAGATCTGAGTACGTCAGGGTCCCACGCTGACTCTGCTGTACAGTACTTCTCGTAGTCTCCCAGCTTTGATTCACGTACCTCTCCATGACCAATCGCAATGTTTAGTGACCTGATCGCAGTGGCCTGAGGTAGGTCTGAACCCCAGGGCAGGAAGTGCAGACCGATTTTACCGTCATCCACTTCTCTGAGAGTGTACTCGTAGAGAAATCGGATGTCTGCACCGCTACTATACAAGTGCTGACCAGCATGGTACTGACCCGTAGTATCATGGTTCCCAATTAACCACACAATGTCGATAGATTGGTGAAGTTCCGAAAAGACAACTTGAGTGAATTCCTGCAAGCACATCTCCGATGGATTGGGACCGTCAAACACATCACCCGAGAAGATCAGGTAGTCAACCTTGTGGTCATTGGCCCAACCGACTGCTTTCTTGATTGCATCAAGAGCGTCCACAAACCTCAGAGGCAAACCAGTTGTCCTATCCATACCACCAAGATTGTACCGATCCTTGAGATGGATGTCCCCACAATGCACCCAAGAGACTACAGGCCTAGCAGTCAATGATTTCATAGATTTGCCCTTCGGATCTGAAGACCTTTGTCTGACAAGCCATCTGCCCAAGTTCTTGCATCTTTTTAACCAAACCTGCTAACCCAACAACGATCTCTGCGTCCGGATTTCCGCAATCACTATACCAACTCAAGACCAGAAAGAAGTCACTAGTATCCACTGTTGAATCTTTCATGTTGAATTGGATGAGTTGAGCTCCGCTCTCCGTACACACGAGGACTTTTATCAGAGGCCTCTGAAGCAATGGCCACCAAAGCTGCCATCAAGATTTCCTCGGCCTTGAAGGTGATCGAGTCATCCGATGCATTCCACATGACCCCGAGAATGTCTTTCTCCTCAGCACTCAAAAACGAGTAACGACCACCCAAAACCTTGATCGCCACACGAAGACGCGCTTTAGTCTGCGGATCCACTACTAGCCTCCTCCACCGGTGCCGAAAAGATCACCGCCTCGACAGATTCGGACGCCGGAACCGCCGCCTCCAACGCTGCAATCCGATCTTCCAGCCCCCGAAGGTACTGCAAAAGAATCAACTCGGCCTGTGCTGCCATACTCTTAAAAGGCTGGACCGAAAGATCTGGTGAAATCCTACCAGATTCAGCCTGCTTTTGGGTCAGCCCCATCATCTGCAAGTCTGGACCGGAGGGATTGATTTTCCGCCCCGAGAGGTAACCCAGCGCAACCTTCAACTGTTCCATCTCCAATGATCTCCTTTCGCAAAGCCTCATATTCTCTGAGGATATGCTTGTTCAGACTTTTGTTAGTACGACCAACATCCTCGAAGTTCTGAAAATACGTCTCGATGATACCATCGAGATCAATCACATGCTTGGCAGACGCCAAGATCAAGTCCTGGATGAACTCAGACTCCCTCCAAGTCCAGATGGCATCCCCACCATTGAGCCACTTCCGGCTCATTCCTCCTCAACCTCCTCGGCCTCTGTCTTACCACTTAGCACTTTACCGACTAGATCGTAGTGCTCTCGCAGATACTGCGCAACTTCACGATAGCCTTTCAAGTGCTGATCACCAATTCTGATGAACCCTTTTTCCTTAAAGACTTGTAGGTCCTCCACCTTTTCCGCTAAGGCAACCCATTTTTTCGCGTCACAAGGCCAGAACTTGGCTTCTTCCACATCTAGGAAAATGCTGCATTCCCGGAACGGCAACGCCAACTTGTTCTTGGTGTTTTTGACTTTGAATTTCACGACCCCAGTCTTGAGCGTATCTGCCATCTGTGACTTACGGGACATGCGAAGCATGATAGAACAACCGAACTTGACACCACTGCCACCAGCCTCAGTGTTCTTGTCCCCGTGCGAGCCAATGTTAGCAGTCAACTGATTGACCAATAGCACCGCAGTGTTAGAGTTGCGTAGATTGGTCTCGTCCTGCTTGCCCCAAACAATCATGGTCAAGCACCGACGATTAGTCCTAGCCCGGCCTGCGATCCTCTCAGATGTAGCCTCGTCGGTCTTCTCATCGATGATACCTTTAGCCAACTCCTCAGCAGGCATCATCATAGCCACAGAATCCAACACAATCAGATCCGCCAGCCCAAGAAAATCAAACATCCGCTGATAAGCATGTTCAGCCGACTTGTTGGTATCTTCAAAATCCCAATGCTCATCAGCAAAACTGACTCCCAACCGTTCAGCCCAGTCAGAATCAAAGGTTCCTTCAATGTCGTTATACGAAACAGAACCAGATTGACGCTGAAAGCATGCGGAGATGTGGTCACACAGCGAGGTTTTGCCGGATGAAGGCTGACCAGCTAGCCCAGTCATGGTGCCGATGGGAATACCGCCGCAACCCAACACCTCATGGTCTAGTTCGTAGATACCAGTAGGAACTACCCTCCAACGAGGCATCTGTTTCTTGATGCTGTTGTGTTTGCGCTTCATCTCCAAAAACGGAGACGGACGATCTTTAGTCTTACGAGCCAACTAACTCATCCTCGTAGAAATACTCGGACTTGGCCTCGGCATTGTCGAAGTATCTGACATAGTATTTGTGTTCGTTACTCATGATGCTCACGCTTAGGATTCTCCCCGGTCTCTGTAGTTCGGTAATCTTGACTTTCTGGTTTGGGAGAAAGGCCACACTTATCATGTGGCTCCTCCTCCCAACGTCCTAGTCCGACATATACCCAGCGACTACCGTTGCTGTTGTCTCGGTAAGTTCGACCACCTGGGCTCACCACTTCACATTAGCACCGGTAGCGCGACCACGCCGAGACCCACGAACTGGCCGGTCCAGATCCTCAACCTGAACATTTTCGGCTTCTGTTACCTTCTGACCAGTAGTACGAGCAGCATCAGCCACAACCCGCTGAGTATCCACAGACTTATCCTCAAGCTGCCGATCCACTGCAAGCTCTCGCTGCTGACCCTCATAAGCCAGCCCAAGATTCTTGCAACCCTCAGCAATCTCCTTCAGGAACCTAGTATCGTAGTAGGGACGCCCGGTCTTGGTAGTAGCCAGAAGGTAGATGGGAAACTCTTCTAGCAAGCTAACGAGATCCGTATTACTCGTCGGCTGGAGGTCCTGCGTCGGGTCCACATCAGGATTCTGCAACGCCTGCATCTCATCATCAGTCAAACACCCCGATTCTGCCAGTTCATCCAATGTCCATGCCTTGCCCCGATCACTGTAGGCAACCTTGCCAGCCAACGGTTGCGGAGGCACGGCCTGAGCTGCGTACTTGGTGCCAAACAGATCAGACTTGGTCTCATCCTTGTGCGTCACGATCGAAAAATCATAGGACCAGATAGGACCAAACGTAAGGATACCTTTGTTCTTGATGACCGCGTCCCTGACTCCAACGATGTCATCATAGACTGACTTCTTGGCATCAAGAATGCGGATAGCATTCGGCTCCTCAACTTCCCGCTGGAAAGCAGCAAAGCGGTAGACACGGCGAGCAGAGAACTGGGAGTAAGCCTTGTCCTTATCAACTCCAGCGGCCTTCATTACACGCACATGCCGGGCTGCGAGATCATCAAACGCCCAGCCAGTTTCGGGGCGAATAGCCTGCATTGTGATGCCCTTCCAGTCACCATCGTCAGTCATCTTGAGACTGGGCCACCAGACGCGCTCCGGAAGGTACTTGCCAACCTTGAATGGTCCACGAATCAGGCGAACCTGGATGGAATCTCCATTGCTAGGTCCATACTTGATCAATCGCTTAGAACTAAACCTTGATGCAGTACCAGCAACATCTGCATCAGTCATACCTACGCCCTCGTCAGTCCAACTCATTATATCCTCCTGAGATCCATGTGGGGGTAAATTTCGTTCTGTTAGTGTTCATGCCCGGCGTCTACTTGTAGTATAGCAACTGGGCCTTGTGTTGTCTAGTCATGGTAATACGACAGGAAAAATGCTGTCAGAAAACCAAGAATATCACCTCCTGTATCACACCAGTAGCGCAAGGTTGTACCATAGACTGACACCAGCGCAACGTGAGATGAAGTCTCGTAGATCATCTCAAACAACTCCCATGCAAGTGCCACAAAAAACATCAGAGCAACAGGAGCCCACCAATCTTTCTTACAAGGCCAGATGTGTTTCTGTCGGAACCAAAATCCTAACAGACCTCCTCCAAGGATATGCAGGTACAGATAGGAGTTCTGCGTAAACATACTCGCTACTACAGGCTGCTCACCAATTGCATGAATGATGTCAAACAGCCACATCAAAAGTACCCTCTCCCATTCGAAGGTTCATGTCTTTGAGATACTCATCATTGAGTTCAATAAGAACTGCATCCCTGTTCAGATTTCTAGCCGCCAATCCCACTGTTCCGGTTCCAGCAAACGGGTCGAGCACAACGCCGCCAAGCGGACATCCTGCAGCGACGGCCTTCTCAGCTAACTCGGGAGGGAAAGCCGCACAATGTGAACCCTTGAACGGCTTCACAGATATGCGCCACACATCTCTAGAGTTGCGTGTCTCCCTATGCTTGTAACGATCGTTGAAGCCTACATAAGTACCCTTAGCAATCATGTCCTGCTTCAAATTGGAGCGTGGAACACGGTCTGTGTTCGCCCGACTATTAGGCCCGCACTTTTTGGCCTGTGCTGTACAAGGCTCTAAAAGATCATCATAGCCCCAATAATAGGACTTGCTCTTGGCAAAATGAAGCAACTGCTCATGAGATCTCCCACATCGATTCTTAACGCTCTCGGGCATACAGTTGGGCTTTTCCCAAACAATCTCCTGCCTCCAGTACCACCCACGTTTGCGCATCTCAAACGCAACCATCCAAGGAATGCCAATAAGATCTCCGGCCTTCATACCCTCTGGTATCCTAGCAGCATTAGACCCAGCAAAATCATGGGTCTTGTGTTTAGAATCTGAAACTTGGTAACTCCGATTGTGGGCATAGCCATCACCAATGTTCAGAAGCAGAGACCCTGACAACTTCAGCACTCTACCCACACCATCCAACACATCGCACAAATTGCTAACATACTCTTCTGGAGTGCTTTCAAGTCCTAACTGACCTTCAACTTGATAGTTCCTAAGATTCCAGTAGGGTGGTGATGTAAAGCAGAAGTCTATCGATTCTGCATCCATCTTCTGCAACACCTTCAGAGAATTACCAAAATGCACCCTAATCACTCTAGTGGCCCCCCGAAGGTACGCTTAGCGACACTAAGGAGCTCCATGCTACGAGAACACAACGTCTCGTAGGCACCTTGCAACACTCCCTCCTTCTCCTGCAACTTCACCAGATCCTCTAACATTGTAGAGTATTCAGTAGGAGAGTACAGCTTGCCATCAGTATCTGGCAGTTCCGCAGCCAGATAAACATCCTCCACATCTGACTTACTGACATGCACGTTAGACAGTGTCAACATCTTCAATTCAACACGCTCCCTACCGCGAGCCAGCAACAGGTCCTCTGCGTCTTTCTTGAAGATCGCCCGGAACTCCTCCAGATCATTCTCCATACGCCTACGCCAAGCCTTGGTCTCTTCCAACGCGAGTTTGAGCAGCATCTTGAGTTTGCCAAGACGCATGATCTGGTGGTCAATCTCAGCCTCATTTAAGTCAGCCTCATGAAAGTTATCCAGCGAGAGCACCTCATTGAGATCAATCACGATCTCCTTATCCTTGATGCTCAGATTCAGTACAAACAGATCTTCACTCATAGAATCACAACCTCCTCTTCGTGGAACCCAGACACAATAGAATCACGCATATACAAATCAAACAACACACCGTCTTTACGCAACTTTGTATCTAAAATGGGAGCCTCCGCTGGTGTGTAAGTTCCATCCTGATCCCGAAACACATCAGCTTCGGGAGGCAATTTCTGGAGTTCCTCGATCAACTCATGCACTTTCATACAATGACTCCTTTGGAATAGTTTTGAGTGTACCCCAACTCTGCCCAGCCTTGACTTCGACCGCCAGTGGTACATCCACAGGTGGCACAGGCAGCGGCATGATTTCATACATCAACTTGGCCACCTGATTGACATGATCATCTCTAACCTCACACATCACAGAGTCATGAACAGTACAAACATACTTCGAATCTAGATTTGCCTCCTCCAGTGCCCGCCCCAAACGAACTAAACCATTGGTATAGCAGATGTCTGCTCCGGTCCCCTGCACTGGGTCATTGCAAAGCTCTCGTTCAAATCCCCCACGGTCTTCAGCCATCTTCTTACGAGTGAAATCTCGAAATCTCATAAAGGCATTGCGAACACGTATAGGCTGACGAGCTGCAGCAAGTTTAAGAGTATTAACAACAAGATCCTTCTTCCACTCAAGATAGCCAGGAAAGGCGGCATACCACATCTCTTTAAACTTCTTAGCTTCCTTCTCAGTCATAATCAGACCATCAATTAGGGCTGTCTCCACCATACGAGGTACGCTTGCATCATACCCAATTGCAAAGTTCGCCCGTTTCGCGCCGTCTCTGTGATCAGAAGTAACTTCGTCAAACAACACACCATACATACGCGCAGCAGTGGACGTATGAAAATCGAGGCCAGAACGTACCATTTCTAGCATTGCAGGGTCTTCACAAAACCATGCCATCAAACGAATTTCCAGCTGGCTCAAATCGGATTCTACGACCTTATAACCAGAGGGGGCAATGAATATCTCCCGAACTTCAGGGAACTCACGCTTAGGAAGATTCTGAAAGTTCATGGGGTTACTAGATGAGCATCGCCCCGTAACTGTACCAGTCAAATTGAACCGTGCGCGCACACGACCATCGGGAGAATCTAATGCTAGATCTCTAATCGGGATCAGATAAGTCCCCAAAATCTTAGTTAACTGTCGATGCCTTCGAATTGTCGCAGGAAGCTCATGCTTGCTGGCCAACATAATCAATGAAATCTTGTCCGTTGAGGGATTTCGAGGCGCAGAGGGATTTCTCTTGTTAGGCTTAGACAGCTTATAAGGAGTCAGCTTAAGCTCCTTGTAAAGCACCTGTGCAACTTGCTGCCATGACTTCATAGAAAACTTGTGGTCTGCTAATTCGTAAGCCTTCTCCTCAACCAACCTAAGCTCATCTGAAAACTTCGTGATCAGCTGGTCACACCGTTCAACATCCACCAACATTCCATTCCACTCCATCTCAGTTAGTCGAGTATGAGTGGGAATGGTGATATTGTTGATCAGGTCTTGGACCTTGTTCTTCTCCGCTGCGGGCCAAAGATCCCTCCACAGTTTATGGCCACCAAGCGCATCCCTAGCTCCATAGGGACCGAGGACCTCAAGACGACACCGAGCATATTCGAAGTCAGCCTTTCGAGGCTCGTGGCCAAGTTCCGCCTGAATAGCACGCTTCCACCCCGCCAAGTTAGAATAGCGAGCACACATTTCGTCAAGGCTGATTAGATGACATGACGGATCCACCGCCGCATGGTATAGGTCCATCATGTCTTCCAGTCGTCCATTGATACGATAGCCATGATGGCGTAACACATTCACGTCAAAGCTCAAATTGACAGCAACCTTGGTACAGCTGTTCTTGAGCACCTCCTGAATAGCTTGCTGAGCGGTATCGGTCTCCCAGTAATCGGGCAGACTCTTAGGTACCCACTTTCGGTCGTCGTCCTTGAAGAACTGTGGACCAGTCTGCTTCATCGGAATGTAGTAACTGTGCTCATCTCCCCACGAGAAACTAACACCCAAGAGCAGTGACTTCTTGAAATCCAGACTGGTGGTCTCGGTATCAAAAGACATTACATTCTTACTAGAATCAAAAGTGGTATGCCAGTCCTGTAGGAAGGCTTCAAGCTCCTCCAAAGTCGTCACCACGTTCACAGGATCGGGGTTTTGCAGGAACAAGTCTCCTACCCGTTCCATTTCGCCGTCTAGATAGGAACGCATCTTGCGAAAGACGCCGACCGCCTGACCATAATGGCGATTGTCACGTAGGATGTAGGAGGGGTGGTAGTTCACAATACAAACGATCTCACCAAACGGATTGAGCTGGCCACCACGAGGACCTGTGATTGAAAACACCTGCCCAAGCCTTTCCTCCATTTTGGGCTTAGCGCCGCCTTCTAGCCACTGAAGGGCTTTCACCCCCAACGCTACGACGATCCTAGGACGAACAATATTGAGTTCTCGAATCAAGTAGTCTTGGCAAGTCTTGATCTGCTTGAGAGATGGGTCAGTGACTTTTCCATAGGTAATGTTAGCGCACTTAGTAACATTACTTACATAGCACTCAGACCGATCAATACCGGCCTCAGCCAGCATCTTATTCAACATCTGCCCAGAGTCGCCAACAAACGGCTTACCCACCAGGTTTTCAGTTCCGCCCGGATTCATACCGATGATGAAAATCTGAGCGTTGTCAGGACCCTCTCCAGGCACAGCCCTCTTGCGAGTCTTGCAGAGATCACATTTGGTACACTCTCGGACTTCAGCAGCCAAGTCATTCAACGCCGCACTCATCTCCATTGTGCCTTTCGCAGGTCTTTTGCATTCAATTGGTCAAAGCTATTCATGGTCATCAGTTCTTGCAACAACGAGCTTCGTCTCGGATCAGATTGCCATTGCACTTTTATCACAGGATCAACAGACACAGCCACATGATTCCACACACAAGTTTCACACTGACCACAGGGGCTCTTGTAGATGTCTCGGGACACTGGACACGAGAAATTCACAGCCCTGTGCAGCATCTCCCTCATAGCTGCAAGACCTAGTTTGGTGTCCCCCCGCTGAGCAGCCTTGATCAACTTCCGCACGTAGGCAGACAAAGGCTTGGATGCCAGTGGAGTAGATACTCGAAAAAACCCCTCCTCAGTACGCTTGGCAGTCTCTCCCTCCGCATAAGCAAACTTATGAACCATACGACGCTCAGCTGCCAATAGAGTATGCCTTGCTACCGGCATATGCAGCACATTGGCCCCATAGACGTATTCAGCAATGCCAGCAATCAAAGTGATCTTTCTCACCAAGTCATCTGGCTCAAGTACTGCCGCGCCAATCTCCACCCAGTTGTGGTACTGAAAACCCATCATGTCCGAGAACTCTTCTAGATTGCCCCTCAGGCCCGACTGCTCTGGAATACACAACACCGACAGCTGCGGGGGAAAATCCAGCAAAGCCGCACTACATACGGACTCTAGGCTTCCGTCGAAATACGCGAGTTGTCTGCTTACGACCACGTCGATGCTTCCTTTTGGGAATCTCTATGCCATAGAGCGGTGCATAGTACCTGTTGAATTCAAACCACAACATGGTAGCCTCATGATCATACAAGTACATCCTACCATACCACAAGAAGATTCTCTTGATTGCTTTGTAGGTACGCCACTTAGGGCGAAACTTGTTGTTTGGGTTCTTGAAGTCCGTAGCCAAGCAAGCCATGCAACGACCCATCTCCTTGACCTTAACAACAGTCTTCATTCTCCTGCGCCAGATGACTTTGTGGATCGGCACCCAATCTAGTGGAGGTACCTTCGTGACACCATTCTGCATCCTCCACCAGATCTGTTCAATCACATACCCACGATCATAAGGCTTGATTGAGATGTCCAAGAGTCTGGCCACATTTTTCAGTGGTGTAGTCGGCAATGCTGCCAGACCTACAAACGTGAACACATCTTTGTCTGGTACAAACGCCTGTGCAATCAAGGCTTGGATTGCAGCCCGCATCTCTGGTGAAATGGGCTCTGCAACAACCTCAACAGTTTCAATCACGCAGCCAATGCCATCCTCGTTGCAGGTCTGATATACTGATCCAAAATCTGGTAGCCGCGCTGCCTACTAAGACCAAACCGGGTAGAAATCTCGCCAATCGATGGAGGGTTCGGATACTCACACTCACTAGCCATCGCAGTCAACAGCGAAACAACTTTAGAAGAGTCTCGACAAGGGGTATTCCGAATGTTTTGCTTGATCAGCAAAACCCTCTCCTGAAGATGAAGATGTTCTTCATGACGGTCGATGCTCACAGGCTCTAGACAAGATGACCATCCACCACAACCGGTATCACCGTTATCATCATCAAGCACACCAACAGTATCCACACTAGTATAGCGGCTCCAAATCTTCATTCGTGCAAGACCACTTTTACGGTAATATCCCAAGCCGCGCTTGATGTAGAAGGACAAAAAGGACAATGCTCTGCCTCGACCATCAAACCGGTCGCAAGCCTCAACCATCAGCCTCTGTACCTCCGATTGCATGTCTTCTCTACCAATAGCCGGATCCCCGTAATCAGTCAAACGAAGCCTGCCAAACCTCGACCAGAGTTGACTAAACGCTTGACTGCTCCTCTCCTCCTTGACCTGCCGCATTAGCTCGCGAACTTCCGCCTCGGATCGGTTCATCTAGGCCTCCTAGCTCCCCTTCGAGCTGCTCTTGTGGGATCAACTTGAGAGAAGCCTCGTCCACAATGAATTTGGCTTCACCACCTGAAGGACCATTACGTTGCAAATACACTGACAAAATCAACTCGTCTATAGCATATGAGGGGTCATCAAGTTTAGGTCGCTGCACCTCCAAGATAAGACTAGCATACTCTTCATAAGCCCCTGCCCATTTGGTTCGCCCTTCTGCGTTCTCTTGGACTAGTAGAATGAAACAGCATGAGAACTCCTGGGCCAACTGAGTTGCCTGCTGCAGCTTTTGCTCAATTGCAATAGTACGATTGTCAGCATTCTGCACATCCGACAATCGATCAAACAAATCAATAGCAACAAAATCAACTTTGCCTTCGATGTCTTTAACCTTCCTCAAGGCAGATCTGACCTTAGGCATAGACACTGACCTAGACTCGTAGTAGTGAATATGAGCCTTCTGATCCCAAAATTCGTTGACCTCTTTAATCAAAGGCCTACGCTCATCATCGGGGTGCCACGCCCCCCAATTCTTAAGAGCTGCTAGAGGAACACCGGTTCGAATAGCATCCTGTCTATCGGTTTCCCCCATAAACTGCTGCTCTGGACAAACATGCAAACCTACAAGTTGCTGATCAACAAAGTGATCAATGATATTTGACTTCGCTTGGCTCTTACCGGACTTGGCTGGACCTTTGATGACAACAATATCACCTGGAGCAAACGGAGCCACTAGATGCTTGTCCAGCTCAAACCATCCAGTTGATATGAGAGACATCTTCTCACGATTACGCAGCCCTTCAAGCCTACGCTCAGCAATCTCTCCAGGACTAATCAATTGAACAGCATCACCGTGCCGAAACAGTCGATCAAACCCAAAAATCAACTCGTCATAGATCGTCTCCACTGGCTTGAGACCAGCAACCGCTGCGTCCAAAGCATTCTCAAACATCCGCTGCGCACGCCGTAGTTGCGAGGCATTGAGAACCTTCTTTCCATAGGTCTCAATTGGAATGCCTGGGAGAAACCTCTCCATGACTTCAGTAAGAAAGGCAATTGCAGACATCTGGCCCTTGGAAGCCAGCACTTGACTAACCGAAACTACCTCAGGCGTCTGGCCTGAAGCCCAAACAGCTTGCACAGAAGCATAGACTTTGCGAGTGCGCTCATCTGCAAAGTCTGCCGCCACTAGTGTATCCAGCCATTGCTCTACGGCCGGATCTTCTGGCTGCTGAAGCACAGCGGCCAGAAAATTGCACTCGTACTCAAAAACCGGCGTCAGCTGCTCCGTCATACAGTAGGCTCCTGCTTAGAAGCCCGAGGTTTTGCCTTTCGCTTTGCAGACTGCTTCTTACGAAAATCTCCAGGCACCAACTCATTCACATCCACAATCTCAGTCATCTCCTCCATCCGACTATAGATACGAGCACCCAACGACCTTTTGAGCTCATCCCTTGACAAGTTGGAAGTAGCCAAAACCGGTCGGCACTTGCAGTAACGATCCTCAATCACCACAAACAGGCGGTCTTCGAGCCATGCCACTCCATCAGCCGAGCGCTTGAAATGAGCCGCCCCAAGATCGTCTAAGATCAGTAGATCCGTATCCAAAAAGGGACGAATAATGTCCAGTTCTGCTTCGTGAGTGTCGTAGGACGACTTGATGGTCATGGACATCAATGGCACACTCAGCCACCGAGCGGTCCCGATGATCTTCTGCTGCCGGATCAGGTCCTTGAGGATAATCGCCAAGAGCGAGCTCTTCCCCTTGCCGGTCATACCGATGAAAAACAAGCCGGGCTTCAATGCGGGGGAATATTTGGGCCTGCGCCGGTAGCTGATGAAGCCGGAGACAAAGGCCTGCGCCTGGGCCTTGAGGACCTCAGGAACATCAACCATGTCCTCATATTCTAGATTCAAGAATCTGTCTGGAGCCCCATAGGCTAGGTAGGATTCCCTCCAATCCATCAGATTCCCGTCAGTTTTCTAAAGAGTCTATAGAAAACAGCGAGCAGCAAGGCAGTCAGGCCGACCACTGCTAGGGCTCCTCCAACCCACACACAGGACATAAACAGGCTCATACGCTAAATACCCTCCAGACGCGATAACCCAACCTAATAGCCACCAAAGGACGCCACAACGCCAAGGCCAAAAAGACGAACACTGCTGCGCCGTTCAACCCAACCGCCGACCAAAACAGAAGATTCATACAGAATATACCCTCGTAAAGTCAGCCCATTTTTCAATCAGCAAGCGAGTGGTGACGACCCGCCTCTTGGGAGGAGAGTCTTCAAAGATCCACCGCACAAACGCCTCCAGCGCACTCATGGGGTAGATCGCTGTCAGGGAATCCAGATCCAGCACCTCACCCCGAATACGTCGTACCTTATACCCGTGAGCCTCAGCTTCGGCCCTGAATTTTGCACGCAGGAAATTGTTCTCAGAACTTGCCATTGGCGTCCAGACTCCCGTTGAGGTAGATGTGAGCCAGCCGCTCCCGATCAGCCACAGTCGCTTTGAGATCGCAAGTTCTGAAAGATTCGACCACTCGCATTAACCCCTCTAGAATCAACTGGTTGACATCTCCGTCAAAGCCCATTTGACGCGAGATTTCCTCGCATTCTGAAAGAACTGGAAGAAATCGCTCAGGAAAGTAGGCTCGGGTCCGCTTCCACTGACCCGCCATTACTCTGCCTCAGAAGTGCTCTGTCTAATCTGTTCTGTCACAAAAAGCCCATAGGCCGTGAAGGTAAAGAACACAAAGAGCAGCACCCAACCGTGAATCGTAGACTTGTTGATCAAGGTGTACCCATCATAAACACAAAGACCCGCAAATGCTGTACTCACCATGTATCTAATCCACTGAGCAATCATGCTTTACTCCCGTCAACAATGTTGACCTTGAATTCCCCGACCTTTTCGTAGATGCGCTTGCGCTCCTTGGAATGCTTCAGCAACACTCCCCCATCATCGTCCATAAAATCGTAGATCTCCCCCTTATTCTTACCCGGCGCTATGGTCAGTGGCCTAGAACTCTTCTGGACAGTACTCTTGAAAGACTTGTGAGCTCCCGCCATAATCACCACATCACAAGCAGGTACGTCAACTCCCTCACCCCACACAGTCGTCAAGACAACCTGCACCTCGCCATCGATGAAGGCATCTTTGACTGCCCCACGTCGCCCACGACCAGAACGACCATTCAAAAACTCCACCTTGATGCCAGCCTCAAGCATCGCTTCATTCAAAGGCCTCCCATGTTTGTCGATCCGCTCCACAAATACAATGGTCCTCTTACCCTCTTTGGCCTTTTGCTTAGCGATCTTAACAATCAATCTGTTTCGCTCGGCATTCGTACAAATACCACTCTCATAGGCCGCGCTCTCCTCACCAAAGTTAGGAGTCTTGATCTTATGCATCGTAACATCAGCGTCCACCAAGAATCCTTTGTCGCGAAGCTCCTTAACACTTGCCTCGTGAATCACACGACCAAAAGCCCCACGAAGCAGGAAATCAGCAAGGTCTTCTTTAGTGAGTGAACCAGTCAAAGCAAAGCGAAGCTTAGCATCACACATCTGCGTCAGCTTGAACCACATGTTGGCTTCACCCTTAGTCGTTCGATTTACCCGATGGGCCTCGTCAGCGATAATCATGTGGATGCCTGACAGAAGATCCTTGACCTTTGGTTTGGTACGATTAATCCAAAGACTGTTAGGAATAGCTACTGTGATGTCATTAGGTGCCCAAATCCCGTCTCCAATCATGCCTACATGATAAGGCCAGTACTGCTTGAAAACCGAGGATGTTTGATCAAGCAGATCCTGTGACGGTACCAACACAAGTGTCTTAACACAGTAGTTGTTGATCAGATGAGCAGCAACTACGGTCTTCCCGCTACGACACGGATTGTGAATAATCCCTCGTTGAGTAGTGTTGGCCGCATGCAGTGCCCACTGTTGATAGTCGCGAGGTGGGTGTATGTTCTCAGCTCTTGGAAAGTCCACCAGAAACTCGATGTTACGACGCTTGTCCTCGATTTCTACATCTATGCCAGCATCCTGCAACCCTTCAGAGATATCACCAGCCCAGCCAGTGGGAAACCTCATGGCGTTCTCCAAGAAGTAGCAGAACGTCTGCGGTTTGAACACCGGCTTGGCAATCAGCCGTTTAGAGCCACACCGGCCTGTGGGGGTATCTCCTCGGCACTCAAAAGATCGGAAGTAGTTTTCAGCCCCACAGTCTGCACAGATCTTGGCTCGGTAGAACCCTTTGACTTGAAGGCTACAAGCTTGGCGAATGACAGAAAGGGCTAGATCAGAAGGCCCAGTGACAGCAACCCCAGTCTGTGCATTGTGGAGCGTAAGCTTTACGTGGGACAATCAAACCTCGTGGTAGCAAATTTACTTTCGGATCAATTCGTATTCAATGGATATAGTCTACAACGATAGGATAGCGCGACAGAGCAAGAAAGTCAAGCCTAAGAACAGCCTTCCCTCGATGTCTGCTGATCCAGTCGCCGGACACAACGCGCCATCGTTCGGAACGCATTGGTAATTGCCGTTCACCTCCCACCCCCGTTGTAGTGTGGCCCGCCCGGCCGCAACCCTAGTGTATCGAATCGCACGTCACATCAGTCAACCCACCGTAGTGACATTGCTTTATTCCAGTCGCCGGACGCGGGCGGAACACGTTCACTGACATCAACTAAGCCCTAGCGTAGCCACCAGCAGGCTCAGAAGATGTCGAGACAGGACGCGATGAACAGAAAAGACGCGAACGCTCGACACCTCACTTGGCATCACCTCCCCACAGGCGGCTCGGGTCATACTTGCCGACCTCGACATGCGAGAGCGGCCCTAGAAGTTTCCGGCGTAAACAAGCGCGCTCGACCTTTGCGAACGCTGTCCAGTTTGTTGTCTCTGGACGTTCCTATGAACAGATGTTCCGGGTTTATGCACGCCGGGTTATCGCATCGGTGGCAGACGTAGAGACCCTGAGGCACCGGCCCATATTCCACCTCGAAGGCCACCCGACTGGCCTGAACCGTTCGTCTGGAAATGTGATCCCAAAACTGCCCGTATCCCCACGGATCACGAGCGCGAGTCCACAGCCAGCAGGCATCCGCAGGACCAGCCGAAACGATGCGTCGTAACTTCTCCGCAACGGTCTCTTGAGACCTGGGACGACCGGTTCGCATCAGGGCCAGATCGCTACGATGAGTTTGTCGAGGCACTGCGCATTCCAGTGCCACTCCCACGACGCTGCGTCTGCGACGCCGTAAGCCAAAAGGATAGCCGCAGCGATCGTCAGCATCATCGGAATCCCCGTCCTCTGCATCCACCTCATCACAAATCCTCCTTGGTTAGAATGTTTACTGCCCCAGCCCCATGTCAAAATCCACCGCAGCTTCACGAGGGACAATCAAACCTCGCGGTAGCAAATTTACTTTTGGATCAGTTCGTATTCAATGGATCTGGCTTACATCGATAGTATAGCAAAACGATTGGACTGTGTCAAGCTGCCTTCACTTAGTAATTGTAATTCGCTGTGATGATGTCCCATTTCGCATCAGCAGCGTTATAGCGAAAGATAAAATAGTCCGTCTTCCCCCCTCCAGTAGAGGTGGCAGGCAACACCACTGTGGTGCAGCCACGATAAACAGCGTTCCAAGAAAACGTCTGTACGTTTGTAGACTTCAGCCGAATGGTGAGCTGTTGACCGTCGCCGGGTGTACCAGACGGCGCATTCGCCGTCAGAGTACCGACAGCTTGGGTGTTAACGTGGGTGCTCATATCAGCAGTACCCGCAGTCGGCGTAAACGAAGTTGCGTCGGCCATAGCGGCAACGCGGGGCTCCACGAAAGCCGCTTTCCTATCCGCATTTGCCATATCTACTGTTAACGTCCGGTCTGCGGTAAGTGCCGTAGAAGAGGTAAACACGATGCGGTCTTCAAATGCGGCAGACGTATCAAGGAACCACACATCGAGCCATCCGTTGGCGTTCTGTCCAAGACCAATTGCACCGTTCGTCACGGGAAAGAACGCTGTCTGTGAGAACTGATACCGATCGGCACCATTCGCCCCTAAAAGAAGCGAACTTGTCGCCCCGGCAGCCACGGCGTTTCTGTAGAGCCATACGTCACCAATGGTTGCGGTCGTCGCCGCCCCAATGCCACCAAAATAGAGCTTTCGTGATGCGGTCGAAGCAGCCCCCGTTCGCGCGAGCTGGCAATCACCCTGCGAGAGCAACGCGAGATTGGTTGTCGCCCCTGTGGAGTTAGCGATATGAATACCGATTGCCGCCTGCCCCGTCGCATTTGCGCCAATAACGTCAAGCGTGGTGGCGGTAACGCCCGTACAGTTGACTATCTCTAAACCCACGGCACGGGTAATCGTGAGGTTGGTAGCACTAGCTAGGTCGTTCACGACATTGAATCCGTAGAGCGTGGTGATAGTGCGTGCATTCGTCCCCGTGAGGTAGTTATAGGCAGACGCTCCATAGGCGATGATATTTGTTGGCGCAGAAGCGCCCTCGTCGTAGTAGCCACCGAAAAACCCATAGAGTGTCGTACTATTGGAAACGCTCTTTATCCACGACGCCATACCCACCGTCACCAACTGTTTCGTGTCATCATAGACGGTGTTGATGGTGAGGGCGGACTGTTCCTGTGGATTGCCCCCCGGAGCGTTGTAGTCGAAATATGACGCACCCTGAACCCGAAGATTGAGAATGCCCTCGTCTTCCATGTGGAAAAGACTGGCCGACGATGTTTCTCCATTCCATCTTATTTCTGAATCAACGCCTGCCGCCCCGTTCCCGATATGTAAGATGTCGGCAACTGTAGGGGTTATTAATGTAGGAGACGTAGCTTTAACCAGACTTCCAGTACCCGTCACCGTAATCGGAGAATAAGACACGCATCGTACAACTCCAGCAGCATAACCACGAAAAATTGCCATATCACCAGCCACGGTGGTTATGTTGGCAGAACCGGGAAGTACCAAGGATGCCCCATGAGTAAGTGTCAACGCTCCTGTAAATCGAACAGTACGCTCTCGACCCTCAGCGAGCGTAATCGCCGTAATTGCGATAGTTCCAGTTACATCAACTAGATCACCAGTAGCAGCGTCAAGATCTATTGTAGATGCGCTGACAATGTCTGCTCCATGCACCGTTAAAATATTCTGTTCCGCAACAGCAGAAGAGGCAGCAAGAAGCGTTCGTGCAGCAGGAGTAAAATCTGCAAGAGCAGCAGTTCCAAGACCTGTAAAATATGGCAGTTGATCAGCAGCCGAAGTCAATCCAGCAATAGCAGCCAGTTCGACATCATAGGACTGCACAGTTTTCCCAGTCGATTGAGAAACGATACCCCAAGTACGACCAAAAGATGTCACCCACCCCAGTTGCACCGATAGAGACCGAGCCGCAGGCAGTGTAATCTCGGTAGGATTATGCAAATACATGTCAGTAGACGTATAGACTTGGACTCCCTCAACATCTGCGCCCGACTGGTTTTCCAAATAGAGTGAATGGACCACGGTCGAAGCCGACGCGGGCACAGTGTACAAAACAGCTGCCGTTGAGGGCAGAAACCCAGACGCGGCCAGAATAGCAGTCTCCACACCAGACACAGTCTTGAGTACCCAAATGGCGTAGTATACCACTGAGGCCGTGTCTGCAACCCCACTGATTGTATCGTCTGTTACTAGCACATATCGTCTGTTAGTCATATCAGTAATTTTCGATTCCGGCCAACTCAAACGACGATTTGTTGGTCATGGGATTGTGGGAGACCTTACGGATGTAGAAATACTCGGTGTGTTGTTGAGACATCGGAAACATCTTATGGCTACGGATAGCCACTACAAAGGGCCTGAAGGAACTGTTGAACAGCGTCAGCCAAAACAAGCCAGTGCTGGACAGTGACACATGCCACTTAGGAAATGCGTACTCGTCGATCAATCTTTGCACCATCATATACGCCTGGGCATTCCCTGCAAACTTGTTGTCAATGTTCCCAGAAAACTCCAGTAGCCCATACTGAGCAACAGACTGAGCATTAGTTGCAGTACGCTTAGCTTCAGAATTCTGCTGCAGCTGCATACCAGAACATTCCACAATAATCATGTCTCCAACAAGAAACTCTGATGTCCACCTGGGAACCCACGTATCTGGATCGGCAGTATCTGGCACTAATGAATTTGCTAAACCGTGGTCATCCCATTTCTCTGCGGCAAAATTACACCACACTCCAGTATGGCCAATCTCCTGATCCGCAGTTTCCATGTAGTCCTCAAGAGCGAGAACCTCACCATTGATAAAGCCCGGAGCGAAATACGCCTTCACCACCGCATTGTTCGAGTGGGTAGTTGCAGTCGTCCCCGCTACCCCTCTGGCCACCGTTACTACATTAGTATCGTAATTGATGTTAGTGACAAGCATCTCTTCAACATAGCCGCTACTATCATTGGAATCGATAGATAGAATAGTCCCAACCGAGATATTTGAAGCGTCGTATACACTCAATGAGGTTGCAGTCGTACTTGTGACAGCAGCAGTAAGATAGGTGACTCCATCATTACTGTAGTAAACAAAATCACCGACAGTAGCGGACCTTCTAAAAGCCTTGTAGATTTTAGCCCGAGACCCCACGCCAAAGTCAGCCTCTGTAATCGCAGACTCAATCGTTATGGTATTAGCACTAGCCGAGACGGCCGTAATAGCGCGGGTGATTGGTACAAGCGTACTTGGATTATCAATACTGAACAAGTCTCCGGCATTAACACCAATAGTCGCATCGGCATTATAAACCGAGTTCAGAGACACGGTTGTCCCGCTAGTATACGAGCTCACTAATGTCACATCAATTGCATTCTGCGTCACTGTATACTTAAAACGACATCGCTTCTGATGGGTATCATTGTTCATAAACGGAGAGCCAGATTGGGTACAAATAGCACGAACTGTTTTTCGGCTCTTGTCACGCTGCTCCACTTCCATATTTGCAAAATTTGGTTGGTCTTGATTATCGGGGCCGGGAATCCCAGAAAAATAATGGTCTCTGGCTCGCCTAATCAAAATAAGATCAGCGCTGATATCACCAAGCTTCCCGTAACTGGGAACCATTTGAACCCAGTTAAAGGTTTCTGAGATACCATCATCCAAAGACACATCGCCAATAATCTTTTCCAAACCAGAATCCACCGAAAAAGTATAGTCCGGAATCGTAGAAGATCTGGGGCGAGGAACATACACAAAATCTGCGTACTCGTCAAACGCGCCAGTATAGTTCGGTATCTGGGCCAACGAGGAGATAGCCTCCTGACCCTTCATGCCAGAAAAGTCAGCCAATTCAATACGATCAGTAACATAAGAGTCGTATTTCCACAGATAGTACTTGCCATCAACTTGATACTGCTGCATTTCAGGCAACAAAGCTGGGGCGGAAATTCCAAGAATAATGTCGTGGTTGACTGTACCAGATCTGGTCCATTCATCAGCTACGAGCCTAGACGCATTAAAAGCCTCGGTTTCCACTGCCGGAGACCCTACGTTCTCAATCACCACGGCACCACTAGAGTCACTTGCGTCAAATCGAAGGAGGGTACCCGCCGAAGTATCGATCATATAGACATCACGATAGGTCCCACCCCCATCCGCCTTACTACCTAAGCACAACCCGCGAAATAAAAACTGGCTACGATATTGTCCACTGCATGGCGTCAAGGTATCAGAGGCGGTGCTGTGTGAATGCAGTGCAAGCGCCCCACATTCTCCAATTGAAGTTGAGGACGCGCCCCAACGATTTATCATCGAGATCAACAGTCTCGGATTGCCACTAACAGCACAAGCGTCCGGTAGATAGAGCATATCAACAATCGTCCAAGCCATATACGTTGATTCAACTAAGCTCTCAGGCTCATTCTCACCACCATAATATAGACAATCTTGTAGCAAACCGACGATCTTGCCACTTTCAGTGTACACCAGTGAATCAATAGTATAGGCATCGTTAGGCCCCATACCCTCATTATCAAACCATAGGCGATTCGACACTACATATCTAATTCGATGTACTTCATAATTCGTTGCGTCTCCGATGCCAACAACATCGCCCGGAGCAAAATTGGAACCCCCCGAAACAAGATCAATATATCCCCGTGTATAACCAGTCGCGTCAGCCGCCGTTTGACCCGCTGTTTGGCTAGCAGCAGCCGTAGCTTCGACATAGTAGGCAGAGCTCCCCGTGACTTTACTATTGGTAACAACTTTCATTCGATGAATTGGTGAATGCCATGTATAGCCATACAACGAACTAGGAGTGTAGTTCGAGACGTTATTGGCACTAGTGTTCAAACTTGCTACATAAATTTCTTCCGAGGTATCGGAAACCGCTAAGGCAGTTGGAACAATCATGTAATTGTGCATCAACGGCACACCCACAAAACTATGAAGATAGGAGGCAGTGTCGGTTGCTATATCGTATACCAACATCGCAATGTTACATTGCTGAGAGTTCGAAGTCTGCATGAAAACAGTGTCGCTCCCAACAAAAAACAGAATGCTCCCTTCCGAACCAATCTTAGGAGAGTAAGTACCAGACAATACCGGTGTGCCGTGCGTAAGCCGGATTGCTGTATCTCCCCACAAAGTTGCATCAGTTCGACGACCATGATATACAGAATAGGAAAGCGGGTTTACCCCAAACCCCGATACGTCATCAAGATTGTAACGATCAACAGTATAACTTGGAGTAAACGGGGTAGCTGGGCTTTGTACTGGGTCAGTAACCCACGATGACCCAAAAACACTGGTTGCTTCCCCACTCTGAGGCCAATTCACCACAGACCAGTACGCTTGGCAAGGACTAAACAAGGACTCACCATAACGCCCCTGGCCTAAAATTCCTGCTGTAGACCACCGAAAACTGTAATTAACTACAGGCGATCCGTTAGGCTCCACACAAGGGCTTTGTAACAACCAACGCCCAGCAAACACTGAGGCATTAGTATACTCCTGTGTGACGGTTGGAGTTGTTTCGTTAATTTTGACGCTAATGACATAAGCAGTACAAATAGCAGAATTAGCGCCCTCATCAGTCAACGCAACCCCCCACAGAATCTTATCAGTACCAGAATATGGAGAGCTGGGCGAAGCTGGCGAGGTAACACTAGTAAACAGATTTGTAAGCCTCACATCAGATGGTAGCGAGGCAGCTGAGATGTCAATCTGCTTATACTCGTCAGACACTGGGTTATAAAACCACAACTCATTATCGCAGCCGATATAATAGCGTGTAACACAGTAGCTGATACCAGTTTCTACCACCCCGTCTTGGCTCGACACGGGGCGATTAAGCACAATTTGTGTTGATTCCAAACTGCTTACAAACGATTGGACAATGTAACCACCACTGCCACCATATGCAGAATCTTTGATGTAGAAGGCGTCGCCAACTTTAACGTGAGTATACCAGCTAGGACTAGAGGACGATGAAATAACAGTTGAGCTGCCTCCAGTAATCTGTATAGTGTTGGTTCCACCGTATAAACAGTTTGTCCCGTAGGAATACACACACACAGTCCGACCAATCTTAGTCGGTGTTTCCCAAACCGGCGAAGCTGGTGTAGTAGTATTCATTTGTGGAGGAGGACCAAAAATAGAACAAATCCGCTCCCCAGACGGAAGGGGCATGTCCACAGCAGGCTCTAGATGAAATGAATCGGGAATTCCGGTAGGCCACTGCAGGCGTAAAATCTGCTCAATCAAAAATCTAGTTGGCCTGTTTTCATACCAGCTGGTTCCATTCTTCACAGTCTCGACACTTTTCTCGCTCATAATCTTACTGAAGCTCTTGATTTTGACGCTGACGGTAGGCTCTTTGCCAAACGTCTTGGCACAGGAGTCCATCATAAACGTGCCAATGACCTGTTCCTCTACACTGTCATGAGCGGTCCTGCCATACGTAGTTGCCCCACTAAATGGTTCGGACGGCACTCGGATCAATACCGAAAACCTGATACGGTGTCCACGAAGCACCGTCATCTGGTAGTTCTTGGACATGCTGTTGCTGAAATCAGCCGCCGAACCCTTGAGCGTAATCAGTGCATCAGGATCAGTAGATAGTGGGAACGGCCGGTTAAAGAAGCCGTCTGAATTGTCAAACTTGATATTAGAAGTCTGGGTTACATACTGCCACAGCGCCAGCTCAGACCCGTGCGAGATATCGCCAATACCAATCAGACGGTTCTGGCCACGACGAGCGCGGGCACTGAAATCCACCCAGAGGTCGTTGTCGTCTTCGATATAGACCTTGATCTCATAGCTAGCTACGCCTTGGAGAACTGCATCCTTAGCCGCCTGCGAAATCGCCATTAGGCCTCCTCAAACACTAGGCCGAAACTATGAGCAGCCAGAAACGTAGATGCCTTACTGGGATTCACCAGGGTCAAGTGCCCCGTCAGCACCCACGGCACGTCATTCAAATAGCAGTGCAGATTCAACAAATAGCCCCGGTCCTGAAAATTCTCATAGCGTCGCAGCATATTCCACATCGCCTGCGAGACGTTGAGAAACTCCGCAGAGATCGTCCATTTGTCATTCCGATAGTCCCAACCGTCAGGAGAACTAATGGCCAATGTGTTGTTCACCCTGATTGTAGTACCTGGCAAGCTCCTAAGTTCTGCCTCTACTGAGCCCCATTCAGGGTATTTCGCAAACGTGTAACATCCCACGCCACCGCCATACGGCAATTCGAACTCGACAAACGGGCTGTACCAAGAAGCGTCCGCATAGTTACCGCTCACATTTTCTGCATACAGCGTAGTCCGGATCTCGCCAATCTTGGTGAACGAGAAGTTGTCGTCAATCACATGGCTATAGGTAGACACGGCGGTCCCACTAGCAGTGATGATTGCTGTCGAGTGGCTATTCTCTGCTGCACTTCCATCAATAGCAGCAGTGGCCATTACAACCGAACCGGTGCCTGCACTAGGAGGCGTAAATTTGTAGTAGACTCCTTGTCGCCACTTGGCACTGGAGTCGTACACCTCTTTTGGATATCGAAACTGAGGCACCGTCTGCCGCACACCCGCATAGGTGCCATTACCAGACTCTACCGTCACCTTTTGACCATACCAGTCATTCTCCGCCCCGTGGGTCCAAGGACTGGTGGAGTTATAAGACGGCCTAATCAAAGACGCCTCATCTAGGATTCTCCAGTCGCCATATTCGTCCCAGCCTCCAGCCCGGCCATGACCATACCCAGATACCGGGTCGCCATCTGCGTACTCATACTTAGTAGCACTAGCCAAGGAAATCTCTGTGGTTGCTGTCCCGCCACCTATGATTGTCTCAGTCGCCCCCAGATTTGTAGCGTCTGTGCTAGGACCTACTACAATCACGTCCCCATAGATCAGTCTGGGAATGGCGTCAGTGCCATTAATGACCAGCGACACAGCTCCTGCAACAGTAGCTCCATCAAGCGTCGAGCTCCACATACTAGGCAGCCGAAACTTGGGGTTCTGGATGGGAACAGCAATCGCAAGCTCCCAGTAGGCCCCCTGAGCATAGCCATTGTAGGTAACAGACATTAGGCTTCCCTAAACTGGTATGAGAAGTAATGCAAATCCAATCGACTCCGCTTAACTTTACCAAGCGTCATGTAGCCAACCATCACCCACGGTAGATCATCAATGAAAGTATGCAACGTCAAGCTGTGGCCCTGTGCCTGCCAGCGCAAAAGATCCTGCAACTGATTCCACATGGTTTGGCCCACAACCGCAAATTCTGCTTCCACTTCCCACTTCTTATGGATACCTTGAGAGTCAGCCACTGAATGATAGGTCATGCGATTGTCCAACGACACCGTTTTGGATTTGGCCGAACGCTGATTCATACCAAAGCTCCCAGCCACCGGATAATCAGCAAACGTGATGTAACCAGCATCCGTCTGGCCAACACCAATTGCATGCTCAGCATAGACATGGTCAATCGCCGCCGTCACAGACTCACTACCAGCCGTGATCTTTTGCTCTATCCGAACATAGTCCAAAATGTTAAACAGAGCTGTTGCGTCAACAACACCCTCTGTACGAGTCCATGACGATACAGCTGAAGCACCGGATGTTAGATTCAGAGTGTAGCTAGTAGTAGAACCAGAGGCTGTACCGATCTTGAGAATCAGGTCAAGACTGGGGCCACTGGGCGAGGAGTTTGGAACATATTTGTAGTAACACCCCATCCGAATGTTTCCGCCCCACATAGGAAACCTGTACCCTTTAAGCACCTGACACAAAGTACTAGAACCTTTAACTGAGGTTGTGCCATACTGATGAGTCCATGTCTGGCCAAAGTAGTCATCGTCAGCACCAGCTCGTGTACCGTCATAAGACGAGGACGCTGCCCCAAACATACCTTCGAAATGACCACCACCATCAGTAGAAAGAGATCGCTCGGTGCCAGCCAACAAAATCCAGTTTTCTGCACCAGCAGTACCAATCCCCGACACCGGATCACCGGACGAATAGGCATTGATCAAACCGCCACTACCAGCAATGCCCTGGACCGCTAGAGTAGTACTGTTGTACGTCGGGTCGGCAGTAAGGACTACCGTCTCGGTAGCCCCAGGATTTGTCGTACTGGTCGAGGGGCCTAACGTGATTACATCACCTTGACGCAACCAATCGATATGAGCAGCGGGTTCAGTAAGCACTGTAACCACAAGGCTAGTAGCTGCCTTAGCAGCAGCAGAAGCCAAGGTTGTCTTGCGAAATTTGCCTTCATTGAAACTGCGGTTGTCCACAGGCAGAGCTACGCCCATCTGCCACAGATCACCTTGGACACCAATTGGCATTAGGCCGCCTCCCGGAACTTATGTAAATCACCTTGTTGTAGATTCCCTGTCCGGTTCCTGCTTCGATGATCGCTACCAGCCAAGCCACGAAATATCAGATCGGCCATCTACGCCCTCGCCGCCACTCCGCGAACGTCAATCTCACCGGAGTTCATCGCCGAGTTCATCATGTCAGTCACAATGTCCCTGAATCGCATCGTAATGTCGTTTACCCCGTCTGGCCCAATGTTGATGTTCTGTCCCTGAATGATGAGTACCGGATTGATGTAGATGTTGTTTGCCAGCTGGCGCACCTGAGCAGCTGCACGCCGCCCAGACGCGCCACCACCACGAGCATCGCGTTCACCAGAAGACTCGCCATCTCGTGTAGCATCTCTGATTACGTCTTCTTGTCGCTCCTGAAGACCGGCTGCCGCACCCCCAATAGCCCCCGCTAAAGCCGTTAGGGCTACAGCAGCAGCTGTATACTTAGCTGCCGCCCAAAATTGATGCCCCGCAATTGCCCCCAAAGCCAGCCCAGCATAGAACTTTGCATAATGCTTAGCCATTCCAGCAACCGATTCCGCCGCAGAGGCTGCCATCGACAATCCCAATGACTTCCACAAAACACCCATAATTTTGTTTCGCTTCAGTTCGTTGTTAAAGAACATGGTAGAAATCTTTTCCGTGGTCTTAAGAGCGTTGCCCATTGCAATAGGAATAAATTCTGCCATCGTGCGCCAACCAATGGACATACGATCAATTTCCACCAACATCATATCACTGACGTTCGTTACAGCTTCTTCAAACGACTCTGCCTTTCTCGTAGATTCATTGTTATCCTTTAGAGGATCTTTGACTTTCTTTGGCTTATTAAAGGGGTCCACATCACCCGGCCTAGCAAGTTGTGTCTGCAGATCAATCAATCGCTGGAAGGTTTCACCCAGTGTCTCGCCTTCGCGCTGGGCTTGCTGCAACACTTTAATGGTATTGGCAAATGGGTCCAGAGAATCCTGCTGTCGAAGTTGCGCCCCCAGAATAAGCAGCCGTTGGAAAGTTTCCGCTGTCGTCTCTCCTTCACGACGAGCTTCTTTCATCATCTGAGCCGTAACTGACACAATAGCATCCTGCTGCCCCAGCTGTGATCTCAGATCAATCAGGCGTTCAAAGGTTTCAGCTGTCGTCTCTCCTTCACGACGAGCTTCTTTCATCATCTGAGCCGTAACTGACA
>ERZ1292629.146-Hain-H43-01um-R1-146-length-71714-cov-14_pt1 | contig 71714 bp, 66 predicted proteins | sample MGYA00564399_ERZ1292629 | MGnify/ENA primary metagenome ERZ1292629 (study PRJEB36523, sample SAMEA6512636) | groundwater metagenome | collected 2019-01-08 | study: AquaDiva: Metagenomics assemblies of 32 groundwater samples
AGATTGTTGAGTTGTTTAGAGGAGAAGTGATGGAAACGGCAGGAGAGGTAGTGTCGGGAGACAATCCACTGATTTGGAAGATATAAATTTTGTCGATATAAGTAAACGACTCCCTGCCACGGATAATCAAGTTGTGATTACCCGCGGTAAGATTAAAGACTTTGGCCTGATTTCCCCCTGATGAATATCCTCCCCAACTAGCGATTCTCTCCTCAAGTCCGGATGTTGTGTTTAAATACCAAGCGTTATCAATACTCGGTTCCGTGTCAATATTAATAAAAAATGAGTTATTGGCTTGCGAGGAAGCATTCACCAGACCGGAAATAATGTAATTTCCAGAAACCGGGGCATTGAAACCATAGACAGCTTTGCCTCCAGCCAAAGGATTGCTGACCTCTATGTCTTGGAAGATAGCTCCGTTAATCGACTTTTTGAATGGCGCGGTTATCGTCCCGCTTTCGGCTTCAAAAGAAGCAACAACAGGATACCTGCGAGAAAACATAGCAGTGACTGATTTGTTGGCACTCATGCTAACCGTACATGTTCCGATCCCACTGCAGACACCGGACCAGCCAGAGAAAACAGAGGATTCATTGGGTGTTGCTGTGAGCGTCGCGGTAGTGCCCGGGCCATAAACTTCAGCACAGTGTTTTCCGCAATCTATACTAGGGCCAGTAATTACACCCGCGCCCTCCCCTGTTTTATACGCACTAAGAAGTAAGGAGTTTGTTGGAGAAGAAGTCATAGCCGCAAGTGCCGAGATTTCATTTATTGAGAGTTGGTTATTATATATTCGAATGTCGTCAAGTTTGCCGTTGAAGAAACCGTCATTAGGCTGAACATATTGTTTAGTCCGATCAGCTCCGTAATAATTGGTGCAATCATTATCTGGGAAATTTCGTGTATCGCCATGATTGAGAGCGCCGATTGTTAAATATGTACCCAATTTAAAACTGGAAAAACGTTTTTGCGATATTTCACTAAATAAGTTTCCGTTAAAATAACCACTAATGGTATTTCCGTTCCAAGATACAGCGTAATGATTCCAGCTGCCTAGTGCCAAATTGGCGCCCGGAAACGTGAAAAAATCTTCTAGGGAGCCGCCATCGGTTCTAGAACTAAACGAGAGATAACTTCCTCCGTCGCGACCAATCATCCATGTTCCCGGATCCATCCCTGAAGTATCTATCAACTTCTCAAGAAGAGTGCTTACTTCATTACTGTCCATGGCAGCCCAAAATGATATTGTGCCGCTGGTCAGATTATCCAATGAACCGCTTTTCTTGACCGCCAGATAATCGCTGGCCACATCGCATCTGGTCCCTTGAAATTTCGCGCTTTTACTTCCGTCCGGGCCCAAAGCGGCAATCGGACATTGATTATATGTCGTGTTATTCAATGGAAAAGCGTTTTGACAATCCGCGTTATTATTATTTCCCGATTTATCGGAAAAAATGCCAGTACCGAAATTGTCACTCTCAAAATTAATATGAAGAACTAATTTGCTCGCTTGGGGTAATGATAATATTGTAAAATTAATCGTGTAATCAGACGAGTTCGCATTACCCGCAGAGTCCTGACACTTGATGTAATAAGTATATGATAAACCGTTTATGAGACCGGCCAGCACGGATGAATGAGATGTGTTTCCGGAAGCAGAGAAGATATTGGAGCTCGATATCAAGTTATATGAAATACCGGGAGAAAGTGAATATTTGCATGTAGCATTTTCGTTGGTTGTAACAGAAAGTGTGGTTGAAATAGTTCCAGCCGGTAGAGCGCCAGCAGGAGCTCCTCCGCTTATCACGGGGGGAATCGTGTCTTGAGGGTTTGCACTGCCTGAAGAAATTGACTTATAGGCGCCGATATTCCAGCCATAGCCGGCAGGAGGACTAAAAATGTTTCCCATATTGGTTCCAGCGTTGATAAGGGGCGATCCTGGAAGAGGCAGCAAATTAGAATCCAGCATTGGATTTATAGTTACATCATGCGTTTGGATGCCGGGAAATGCTACTTTGTATGCTGGATAAGTAAAAAAGCCTGTTCCGTTAAATTTTGTACTTATTTTTGTGCTATACGCAGGATCAGATGCATAAACAGCGTTGTTATCAAAAATAACATTGCTTCCGCTTCCAAAGCCCCCGTAAGAAACTGAATTATTATATCCAACATACAAATTTGCGAATGCGCTGCACGCCACGGCAGAATTACAGTTATCTTTAAATACATTATTAACAATGTAAAACTCTCTTATATCGGCATTCATTGTTGCCTTGGGGGATATATCAATAGCATTATTGGGGTTATTGACAATTACATTATTTACAAAATACATATTACGAACTGTTTCAACAATCGAACCGAGATATCCTAAAGAAAATTCAATTCCTCTGAATTGATGCCTCGTTGGAGGATATGTTTCATAAAATATATTGTTGTAGATATAAACATATCTCGGATTACTATTTTTGTTGCCACTAGGAAGGTCTCCAGGATTATAACGAATATAAGAATTGGCTCCGACATCATAATCAGCGGGAGGCAGATTAATCGATCCATCAAAATTATAAAACTGATTGTTATAGATCCTCACATAATTTGCCCAGAATTGAATACCGTCTTGATGATCAAAATAATGGAGACCCCTATCATGAATTTTATTGTTATAAATATCAGTTCCATTAATGCTCGTTTTTATTCCATCTCCATGAAAATTATAAATATCGGAATGATGAACTTTTATGGAAGAACCAAGAGTCGTGTCTAGAGTGCTTCCTTTATTGCTTTCCGTCAATTGTATAGCCTCGCTGAAAGTATTGTGAATAATTATGTGATCGAATTCCGCAATATTGTTTTTTTGAATTGTTTCAAGATGAATACCATTTGTTTGCTGGCATATCGGAACTGGGCAAGGGTCATCAGAACCAGAAAGAGGATCGATCTTTTTTGTCTTATCTAACCAATTGTCTTTACCAATATCAGCTATTTCAATATAAGAAAGATGTATTCCTTGAATGCTGGCTCCCACTATATTGACCCCATGGTAGAAAGAATGAGTAATCAAAAAGTGCGGACTTGGATCATTTCCTACTTGGCCTGACATTGAAATATAGCTTTGATTGCCAATATTGAGGCCATACCAACCTGTGCTACTATCCGAAAAAGCGCCGTCAATTATTACGAGTCCATTGTGAGAAGAATCTTGTCCGACTTTAATTGTTATAGGTTTCTCGGCTGTACCGCTGGTTGTGGGTTCCAACATTCCTATATAAGTCTGCGATGATCCTGAAGGTCCGCCGCTTATGTACACAAAGTCTCCGGGCTTTATGTTTGCCCAGTTGACCTGAAGGCCGCGATAGGTGCTTCCAATATTAGTCCATGCATCCTTCCATGAAGTGCCATTTTTTAATCCAGCGGTAGCAGTGTTGTCTATGTACCAGCAGCTGTTGCCTGGGCCAGCTTCACAGCTGCCAGATGGAGGTGGATTCGCAGGTGTGGTCACGCTCAAAGCTGAAGATTGCGCCGAGGCATTAGCCGGAACAGCCGTATCATAAGCGGAAACTGTGTAGGAATATAAAGTGCTTGGTGAAAGAGTGGAGTCGGTGTAGGTAGTGGCAGTAATACCTGTGGCTAATTGGGTGCCACCTCTATATATAGTGTAACCAGCGACTGGAGTGGAATCTGGATCAGCCGAAGCTGACCAGGAGATGGTTGCTCCGGTGGAAGTGATGCCTGATGAAGTGAGGCTTGCGGGAACGGAGGGAGGGTTGTCGGTGGTGACGGTACTGCCGCCCAAAGCGTAGAATGCGGAAACTTCATCGGCCGAGAGAGCGCGGGAGTAGACGCGAACATCATCAATCAGGCCATTGAAAAACGCGCTGTTACAAACACTGGAACCGTGAGTGGCTCCGATAACCATATTTCCCGCCGTTGAATTTAGAGCGCCAAAGCCGGCAGATGTGAAAGTTTTGAGCAGGACCCCGTTTTGATAGATATTTACCGTATCTGATCCGTTGTATGTTCCGACAAAATGCGCCCAGGTTCCATTCGGAATCGGGTTGGCCGTGGAAAGATCGCCGCCCAAAGAGCTTGTGCTGTTGTTCACAAAAAAACCAAAGCGATTACTCCCCGAATCCCTTACAAAAAATTGCTGCGCGCTTTGTCCGCCTCCAAGCGCGCCTTTGCCTATCACTTGTTTGCCGAATGCCGAAGATGTCGGATTTATCCAGATAGAGATAGTCAAGGCCCCTCTTAAATTCAAGGCGACAGGCTGCGAGAGGTTAACGCAGCTATTCGCTCCGTTAAAAGATAACGCTCCGTTATTTTGGCCCGTTGTCCACGCGGGCCCATTCGTTAAAGTCCCCGTATTATCGCTTCCGCTTGAATCGGTAGCGCTCGTTCCGCTACCCTTGTCAAACTTCCACCAGCCGACTAAGCCAGTGGTAGTATCTGCATAAACTTTATCAGTTTTAAGGATTGTATATTCCGGATAGTAAATGTTATTAATAGCGTTAAGAATAGAGAAGGTTAAAAGCAGAGAGATAACGCTAAAACTGCTCCAGTGGATGTAAGAACGGAGAGGATGATGATGCCATTTAGAATACCAAGTTTTCATTTTCAAAATTGTAGCATGTTATTTATAGCAAATCTATATTAGCCTGTATGCTAGACTTTAGTTTTAAAACGCTTCTGCTGTAAGAACAAGCGGAACCTCCGGAACCATAATATTTACAAGCAGCTCTTTTTTGCGCGCTCACACTATCGCCTATCGCCCCAAGGTCGGATAAATACATTCCCGAAGCTATAAACGCATCTTTTGGAGACCATGGATTAGCCATATATCCTAAAATAGTTTTTAAACGATCGGCAAAAAGTTTCCAAGTTGAAGGAATAAATTGCGCTGGCCCCATCGCGCCACCGTAACCTCCAGCCTTGGCGATTGGACAAGAAATCGCTGTCTTAAAAGCGTTAAATCCTAAATCAACCGTTAAACTCAAAAATACAGGCACATCGCGTGTTGGATTCATCACATTGGCAAATGCCGTTCCGGTGTTTTTCCCAACTCCTCCTCCGGTATCTGGATTCGTCAAGTAACACTGCCCGACATTTTCGCCCAAATTTGATTCTTGAGTTAAAACAGCCAGCAAAAAAGCGGGGTCAACCCCCATTTTGCTTTTTACAACATTCGCATAATCAAGCGCCGTGCCAAAATCAATTTTTTGCGAGATCCCAGCTAGACTAAACAAGGCGCTGCGAATTTTGTTCGCTTGCATTTTTTTAGCGGCGGCCAGTTTTTGATATGCTTGCTCTTTTTCTTTAGAAATAGCTAAAAGTTGTTTTTGTTGCGCTTGCGACTGAGCCATTTTTTTTTGACTATTTTCCAACTCAGCTTTAGCATCCGTTTCGGCATTTTGTTTTATTTCGAGATTAGTTTTCGCGACTTCCGTCTGCGCTTTTATTCCATTAATAAGATCAACGGACGTTTTGACAGCTTGTTTAATTGAAGTATAAGATTCTAAGTCACTGTAAAAATTGGAAATGCTGTTATTGGAAAGAACCAGATTTACGATAGTTTCCTCATCGAATTCATTGATGTTCCGGAGAAGTTGAGCCAAAGATTCATACTCGCGATCTATTTTGTCCGAAAGCGATTGAATGACATTCACTTTCTCAGCAATATTAACTTTTAGTTGCGCAATAACCAGAGCTCTGGCTTTTATTTTTGTTTTCAGAACATTAATCTGACTAGTCAAATAATCAACATCCCCCTTGAGAGTGCCTGTAGTTTTTTGTTGTTCTTTTTGTTGATTCAATAAATCGGCCAGTTGCGCTTCTATCTGAGTCAATTCATTTTGACAATAGTCTTTATCGGACTGGGGAGATGACACTGTCAGCGTTAAGCAATCAAAAGCGGCATTTGCTTTATATTTTACAAAACTAAAAAACACAAATATCGCAAAAATAAAAACAATAACAATTTTCTTGGTCATTGTTTTAATTGTAGCATAAAGAGAGCTAATTTTTTTATTTTTTCTCCACTTTCTTATCTATTTTTTCCCCGCCGACAACGCTCTGCGCAGTGTTGCGAGTAGCTTCTTTAGCAGGCGCGGCAACATCTACTGGAACTCCCTCTTCTTCTTTTTTACCTTTCTTCTCAACAGGAATAGCAGTCAAATCAACCGGCGCGGCAACTTCTTCTTTTTCCTCCACTTGAACGATAATAGAAGCGACCACTTCGCTTCTATTCGTAATTGCGATAACTCCGGCTGGCAATTTTATATTAGAAACAAAAACTTGATTTTCGATTGATTGGAGTGAAGATATGTCAACAAAAAGACTATGCGGTAGATCTACAGGCAAAGCTTCAATTTCAATTTCATGAAGCACTTTAACGAGATTCCCTATTCCACTCTTAACCGCATTGGATATACCTTCAAAAACAAGCGGCACCTTAACTCGTATTTTCTTTTTCATATCTATCGCCAAAAAATCCACGTGTATCGGCTCGTCTGTCACCGGATCAACTTGCACTTCGTGAATAAGCGCATCAATATCTCCACCCGACATTCCTATTTTCACTGCCGATGATTCTCCAGCTTCTCGCCAGACTTTTTTGAATTCAATATTAGAAATAGAAATAGAAGTAGTCTCCTTTCCCGCTCCATAAAACACCGCCGGGATTTTCCCAGATTTTCTTAAAATATCTGATTTTATACCTAAATCTCTCTTCGAAGCTTTAATTACAAACATAAAAAACAGTATACCTAAAAAAAAATAAAAAAGCAAATTGCGTTAGGCCTTGCCTAACGCAAAGTTAGCCATTCAAGAATTTCTTTAATAAAAAAAATTTTATTAGGAAAATATTTTGGAAATGATTCAACATTTAAGATTTTATTTTGGATTCGTTTTTCTCCAATAAAATCTAAGTAACTTGAATAGGGATATTTGCTTAAATAATCCAAAACTTCTTTCATATTTCTAATTCCTTTTTCTTTCCAGTCTTTTTGGATAAGTTTTATCGGATTTAAATGTATATATGAAAATAAATATTTTAAATAACGATCTGTGCCTAAATGTTGTGCTTTAAACTTTCCTTCAAACAGTCCACCGCTTCTTTCATATTTTTTATTATAATACATTGAATAAGCGGTACCCAGTTTCTGCATAAATTTACTTATTCCGCCTTCTGTCATCTCAGTTATCAATATGTGAAAATGGTTTGACATTAAACAAAATGCTCCTATATTGACTAAAAGATTATTCCTTCCTACTTCATAAATATCAAAATTGGAGTTTCTAGTTAAATCATAAAGACTAAAACTTTCGCTTGTATTTGAAATATAAAGTAGAGAAATAAATCTCAAATAATCTTCCTTGTTGTGAAAAATTTTCTGTTTACTATTGCCACGATTATAAATATGATAATATTCACCCTGAACTAAATTTATTTTTCTAATGGACATAATGATATTATCTCAAATACTTTCCGCGTTAGGCAAGGCCTAACGCAATTGACGGAGTTTTTGACTTATGATTTTTGTTTTAGAGAATTATATCTAATCCTTTCACTGCCAGGGTCAGTAAGCCCTGACAATTCAACTTCAAATTTTCCCGCCTTGTCTTTGGAAAGGTATGATAAGGCAATCCCCACGCAACGAGACACATACGGGTTTTTTAATGTCCAATCGTGTTTATACGATGAAACTTCCAACCGCATCCCGCCCATAAGAATTTTTTTCACGCCGCAATCATCCAAAGCCTTGATTAATTTGTCCCAAACTTCTCTATTATTTTCACCTTCCAGCTGTGGGGTGGGGCTGTTTGGAATTGTTTTAACAAAATATACCCCGCCCTGTGACAAACCGGCTAGATTTTCTTTAAGCCACCCTTGAAGCTTGGAAACATAGACAGCTTCTTCCATAATAATTATTGGCGGCGTTTTTTCTTTCGGCATGGCCAAGAGTTTGGCCAGAACCTGTTCAATTTGGACTAGCTTCACTTCTTTTGGATCATTAGCATATTGCTCTTCATTACCTCGCCATTTTTCATACATAGGATGCACGAATATCCTGACCAGTCCATGCCATTTTTCAACTCTATTTTTGAGTCGTTCCGTTTCGGAGGCGTCAAGATTGAAAAAATCATGTCCGTAATTAAGAGTTTTTATTAATTCTTGTTTTGGTTTAAACTCCATAATGCTTATATTATAAATTATAATTCAGCTTGTTGCAATAAATTTGCGTTAGGCAAGGCCTAACGTATTACTTAATGTGCGAAGTTATGTATTCTTTCGTGCCGCCGCCGCTTTTGATCGCCACTTTTTTCCCAGGATTAAAAATGTTTTGGGAATCGAAAATTTCCTTAATTTTCGCAAAAATTTTAATTATTTTTTCATCATACATCTTGTTCAAATAAGGTGTACGAATCAAACCATCATTATGCTCAGCCGTAATAGATCCTCCCAACCTAACGACTAAATCATATACTTGATTTGAAATTTTCATAATCATTTCTTTTAAATCGGGATCCTTTGGATTAACTAGGGTGTATATGTGCATATTGCCATCACCCGAGTGTCCACCGATAGCAAAAGTCATTTTTTTCTTGTATTCCCCTAAAATCTTATACAGCGCGGGAAAAAATTCTGGTAATTTTTCTGGTCTAACTATCACATCATCAATAAAAGGCATTGACTTAACCCGCTTTAGGTGATAACGAATCAAATTAAAAGCTTCATGACGAATAGTCCAATATTTTTTTGCTTCAAAAGCGTTCTTTGTAAGTCGCAGACCGATTTTTTTAATTGTTTGTAAATCTTTCAATGCTTTTTCCGCTTCAAAATCAGCTTCAGTTTGCGAATCTCCTGTAAATTCAATTAAAAAAACAAGTTTTGGAAAACCATGCTGTAAAGTCATCAAGGCTTCCGGCCAAAAACTAAAAATCAGTTTAAGAAAATTTTTTAAACCCAAAAGTTCGGTAAAACTTTTTAGGTATTTAAGCACGAGCCAAAAGGTCTTATCGTCATATGATTCAAGAGACTGCGGATTGTACTTTAAAATCCTATTCACTAAATCAGGCAACAAATTCATATCTCTTAAAAATACAACAAGTAATTTGGTATATTTTGAGTCAGGTACAAGTTTGAAAGTAATTTCAGTAGTAATACCCAAAGTGCCTTGCGAACCGACAAGAAGTTTATTCAAGTCAAAATATCCTCCGCTTCGCTTTTGATTTTTGACATTCCAAATATAATACCCTGAAGAATTTTTGTGAACATTCGGCTTGGCTTGTTTTATTTCTTCTTCATTATCAATTATTAATTGAAAAATTTTTCTATAAATTTCTCCTTCAAAATCATTTTGCGCAATTTTTTTATTTAATTCATCTTGGCCACACGATCGAACGACATATTCATTACCGTCCTCAAAGACAATTTTCGTTTCTAAAATATAATCTTCAGTTTTGCCGTATTTTAAAGTTCTTTCCCCGGCCGAATTATTGCCAAACATTCCACCCATGGCATTGATGCTTTTGGAAGCGGTAAAGCAAGGCAAAATAAGTCCTTTTTCTAAAGTTATTTTTTCGAAATCTCGATAAAACATCCCCGGCTGGACCGTTATTTTATTTGCCGAGGCATTGAACTCTATTAATTGATTCATATATCTGGTGAAATCTAAAATAATAGATTCACCGAGAGCCCCACCAGACATATCTGTTCCCGCGCATCTGGCAGTGATAGAAAGTTCTCCATATTTTTCTTTATTTTGCTTGTTCTCTTTAACCCATTTAACTAAATTCTGCACATCCTTCGCATCTTTCGGAAAAAGAACAAGTTTGGGTCGTATATCAAAAATACTCGCGTCGTGAGAATATTTCAAAAGCGTTTCCGTGCTATCTTCCACATCTCCTTTAAAAAATTTTTGTATTTCAGATTTCATATTTTTTCTTTTTGTATTGCTTTTTGTTCTTTTAGTCTAAAATCGTTCAGAAATAATTGATAAATGATGGGAAATAATCTTATCTCTTTTACCCATTTATGGACAACTTTCAATTCACTCTCCAAATTCTCTCTTGACATAGGAAGAAGAAAGGAAAAAGGAATTAGATCCGGCTCTAGTTGTAATAAGGCTCTTTTTTCATCTTCTGAAAAGAGATCTTTTTCAGCTTCTTCTCTCTGGACATGGTCACCAGACCATAAATTAGAAATTAAATTCAAATCTTCCTTATTATTAGCCACCAAACAAACTTTTCCCTTCCTAAGTCCTTGTGTTTCTTCATCAATTAAACCGCCCTCTTTAAAAAGCATTCCCGCCTCCTGAATTTTTGTTTTTAATTCATTCAATATCTTTGTTGGCACACCACCCTCCAGAGATATCGCGGAAGCTCCTTTTAATTTTCTCCAAACAAGCACCAGAAAAACTTTATCTTTTGGTTCTAGATGTCTAAAATTTTCTAGCCACCTCATTGCCCGCAATTCTTTCAATTCTTTCGAACTTATTTTTTTTTCTAATTGTCCACTTTCAATATTATTTTTCATATTGTCCGATACTCGCCAAGCTATTATTTCTAGCGGCCGCTAATAAAAAAGATTGCGCGCCTGCCACATCATTTGGATTTTGGGCCCAAGCTTGGAGGGCAAGGTTTTGAATGGCGCGACCGTAAGAAAACGTCAGGGGCCAAGGCAGAGGTCCTAATTTATGCATAGCATTCAAATTTTTTGTCGCTTCAATATCGCTTTGTCCACCAGAGAGAAAGACAATTCCGCCAATCATATCCGGAACTTTTTCCTTAAGACATTTGATAGTATTCCGCGCTATTTCCATATTGTCTGTAACCACTTTTACATCTTTTCCCGGAAGTACCATACTTGTTTTTAAAATTATTCCAGGCATAAAAACACCAGCTGTCTCAAGCTCATCAAAAACTATTTGCAAATTACAGGCCGTCGCTTCATAACATTTTTCTATCGGATGATTTCCATCTATTAAAACTTCCGGTTCAATGATCGGCATAATATCATTTTCCTGACATAAAATTGCATACTTTGCAAAAATTTCAGCATTGGTTTTCATACAATCAACGCTCGGAGTATTTTCTCCTATTGTATAAACTGCTCGCCATTTAGTAAAAGTCGCGCCTAATTTTTTATATTCTTTTAACCGATCCCCTAGCCCATCAAGTCCTTTGGTAATTTTCTCCCCAGGATGTCCTAAAAAATCAGAAAGGCCAGCATCGACTTTTATACCAACTTCTATCCCCTTTGATTGCAAAATAGAAATAAAACTTTTTTCTTCCTTGGTTTTCTGCCTAATTGTCTCATCAAAAAGAATATATCCAGAAATGTATTTTTCGATATTTGACGCAGTGATGAGAAGTTCGCGATATTCTCTTCTTTTTTCTTTGGTTGTCGGTATACCGAGTTTTTCTAAACGCTTATTGCAAGTAGGCAAACTCTCATCAATAGCCAAAATACCTTTTGGTGATTCTATCAATCTAACTATTGTTTGCGTTAAAATATTCTGGTTCATTTATTTTTATTTAACCCACTCATGCTTATCGCTATGAATGGGCAAGTAAATCTGCTAAAATTCGTTTGGTAACCGCCGGATTCGCAGAACCTTTGGTTTCCTTCATAATTTGTCCAACCAGAGACATTAAGGCTTGTTCTTTGCCATCCTTATAATCAGCCACAACTTTTTGATTGGCATCAATGATTTTTTGGGCAATTTTTTTTAATGCGTCTGTATTATTTCTTTGTAATAAATCTTTTTCTTTTGCAATTTTCATCGGCGATTCATCATTTTTTACAATCTTTTTTAGAATATCTTTGGCTACACGCGAACTTATTAAAGCTTCCACAATCATCGAAGAAAGTTCGGCCATGTTTTTGGCGCTCGGCATTTTAACATTTCCATCATTTTTCTTTAGACCTATAAAATCGGAAGTTATGTAATTGGAAGCAATTTTTATCTTATCTTTTTGATTAAGAATTTTGGCGATATCTTCAAACCAAGCGCCAAGAATCATGTCATTTATATAACTTTCTATATCTTCATCTTTTATGCCAAAATCATTTTTATATCTTATGCGTTTAGCCTGTGGCAATTCTGGTAATTCTTTTTTCATTTTTTTAAAATCAAATGCCTTGTGCAGTTTTAATTTCGGCAAATCTGGCTCTGGAAAATACCGATAATCCTGACTGGATTCTTTTTTTCTCTGAGAAAAAGTTTTTTGTTTGCTCTCATCCCAGCCACGCGTTTCTTGCGCTATTTCAATCCCCTTGCCACTTTCATGCAATTCAGTCATACGGCTAATTTCGTATAAAATTGCTTTCTCCACACTTCGGAATGAATTTAAATTCTTCACTTCAACCTTTATTCCAAGAACTTTTGAGTCTGAGGAAACAGAAATATTCGCCTCCACGCGCATTTCTCCCTTTTCCATATTTGCTTCAGACACATCCAAATAACGTAAAATAAGTTGAAGTTCACGAGCAAAATCGGCTGCCTCTTTCGCACTATGGATAACGGGTTCGGTAACTAATTCCATCAGTGGTACTCCTGCACGATTAAAATCTATTAACGAAAAATTTCCCCGATCATGCTTGTTGTTCGCTGTATCTTCTTCTAAATGCACACGGGAAATGTCAAAACCCAGTACTTGCCCGCCAGAAACTATCGGAAATTTATATTGTGAAATTTGATATCCTTTTGGAATGTCCGGATAAAAATAATTTTTACGGTCAAATTCTGTGAAATCGGCAATTTCCCCATTGACCGCCAGACCAACTTTGATCACATTTTCAATCGCTTTTTTATTTAAAACCGGCAACGCCCCCGGATGCGCCATACACACAGGGCAAATATTTACATTTGGATGCTCTTCATCAGGATCATTAAGACAACTGCAAAACATCTTCGTTTGCGTTTTTAATTCTGCGTGAATTTCAAGTCCAATGGTTGGATAATACTTTCTTTCCATGTATAAAATAATAGCATATTTTGTATCCTGAAACAAAAACCATTATTATTTCTTCTTCAAAATTTTTACTAACGCATCATTAAATTTCTTGACCATTTTATCATCAAACAAAGATAAAGGAAAAACATTTTCACTGATCTTTTGGAAATCTTTTATCTTTTTAGCGATAATCTTGGGATTTTCTATAATATCAGTTTTCGTTAAAATAATGATTTCTTCTTTTTTAGATAAACCGTCCTCGCCTAAATTCAAAGTTTGGTCATATTTAGCTAATTCTTTGCGAATCTCTTTATAACTTTTCAGCATCCCGGTTGTGCCTTTAGATAGATTCTCAAACGAGATCAGATGCGCGATCATTTTAGTACGTTTAATGTGACGTAAGAATTTAACCCCCAAACCTTTTCCCTCTGATGCTCCTTCAATAATTCCAGGAATATCAGCAATAATATAGCCGTAAAAATCTCCCAAATTTGGATCAAGAGTGGTAAAAGGATAATCTCCGACCTTCGCCTCTGCATTAGTGAGCGCATTTAAGAGGGAAGATTTGCCCGCATTGGGAAGTCCGACAAACCCAATATCAGCAAAAAGCTCCAACTCTATTTTAAAATTTCCCTTTTCACCCTCCTGTCCTTCTTTCCTCTCTCGGGGAGTTACGTTGACTGAGCTTTTGAAATGTTCATTTCCAAAACCGCCATATCCGCCCTTCAAGAGCAAAATCTTTTCTCCCTCGGATGTCAATTGCCATTTCTCATCTGTTTCAAGATTGGTAATAATAGAACCCACTGGCAATTCTAAAACAAAATCAACTCCAGATTTCCCGTGCAAGCTTTTGCTTCCACCGTCTGCTCCCCGGCCGGCAATAAAACTTTTTTTTGCTTTATATTTTAAAAGAATATGCACGTCACGAACAGCGATCACATAAAAATCTCCCCCTCGTCCGGCGTCCCCTCCAGCCGGTCCGCCTTTGGGTTCAAATTTTTGCCGATGCCAACGCACGACTCCGTTTCCCCCTCGTCCGGCTTCTGCATATATTTTTATCTCATCAATGAATGCCATATAATTTACACTGATAACGCTAATTCTGCTAATTTAATGGCTCCTTCTTTTGATTTTGCGACCGAAAGAAATAAATTATTATGACAAAAGACAGCATCTTGAACCCCCGTTATATTCTGCAATTCTTTTCCTCTTAATCCCGCCCAGGTTGTTGGAAAATTTTTTCTGTTTCCAAAATTATTTTTCTCTTTTCTCATAGCCACAATAGACCAATCTTCATTGTCGCCATATACAACAAAAAGGGACTTCGGAAAATCCTGCAATGCATCCCAAATCTCATATCTAGAAACTTTCGGCGCGTCGATGACAATCAATCTTTTATCTTTTGCTTTTTCATAAGAATTTCTAATAATTTTTGTAATTTCTATTTGGTCATTCGCTTTTTTTATTTCCCTCTTTAATATCTCTTTCGCCCAGACGAGCGCTTTGGCAAATTGTTTGTCTTTTTCCATATCTTCAAGAGCAGTCGGCGAAAAAGTGGCAAAAACATCTTGCAGAGTATAGGCTAAAATATTGGGAAAATTATTTTTAGATAAATCAACTCCGTTATCATTTGCGTCCACCGATATCACAAACTTCCGTTCAATAAAGTCAACCACTTCTTTTTTACCCGCAACTTCTAAACCAAATTTTTGCCAAACCAAACCAAAAGCGGCATAAGGTATGCCTTCTCTCACGCCTGCTCCACCTGTTTGATGATGGTCAAATTTGTTTGATCTGGAATCATATATTCCTCCCACATCAAAAACATAATCTCCACTGTCTATTATTTCTTTATCTCTAGTGCGAATTATTTCAAAAGTTTCACCATTCTTTTCAAGATAGATTGAAATTGTCGCAGCCGCAAAAATATCATCCGTATGGAAAGATCCGTCATGAGTGACAAGTGTCTTTTTTAATTTTTTATCAATTATCATAATGATATTCTTCAAATAACTCATAAAACCAACTGACAAGTTTATCAAAAAGAATAAATACTATAAACAATATCAAGACCACCGCCAAAAACTTCCAAATCTCCCGGCTAATACGAAGAGCCGTATAACTAAAAAAGTAACCAAGCGATAGAAAAAGCGGAATCCAAATCAAAGTAGCGGTTATTTCCGCTTGCAAAAATTTTTTATAATTTATTTTTTCGTAACCGGAAAATATTATTACCAAATGGTTGGCCCCTATTATGAATTTTGAAGCAAAAATAGACCAAAAGGGCGTTATTTTGAATCTGGGAAGAACATTATACACTCGTTTTTGAATAAACTTAAAAAATTTATGATAGCCAAATTTTTTGTACAAAAATTCTCCCAAGGCGTATCCTAAAAAAGTCGTAGAGAATCCGCCTAAAAGAAGAAAAACAAGAGCCACCCAAAGATTAAGAGCTCCCAGGTGCACCAAAATTCCAGTAGAAATTAAAAAAAATTCCCCCTCTAAAATCAACCCGATAAAAAGCAAAAAGTAAACCAAAATTTGATGATTCTCCACCAAACGGACTAAAAGATTAACTGTATACATAAATAATTAAAACAAAATTAAAATAAAGCATCCACAATTTCGCGCACCAAAGCTCCGTCCGCTTTGCCTTTTAAATCCTTCATCAAAGCCGACATCAATATCCCCTTTTTTGTGGCATCATTGATGGATAATTCTTCTTTTTTTATTCGAGCAATTTTTTCAACCTCGTTTTTATTCATCATTTTCGGTAAATAAGTTTCCAAAATTGAAAGCTCGGCTTTTTCTTCTTCAACTAAGTCTTCTCGGCCTCCCTTTTTAAACTGATCAATGGAATCCTTGCGTTGTTTGGCAAGTTTGCCAATCACCGCAATCGCCTCCTCGTCTTTTAGCGTTTCTTGCGGTTTTCTATTCTTAGCCACAAGCTCATTGGTGAAAGCCGCCGACATTGCTCGAAACGCTTTTAAGCGCAAGGCGTCCTTGGCCAGCATTGCTTCTTTTATTCCACTTTTTATTTGTTCGTGTAACACGCGCGTATTATAGCAAATTATGATAAAATAATAAAATGCCTAAGATAATATTTTTCGATACAGAAACCACTGGAAATGAACAAAAGGATTTTCTAGTCCAGATTGCTTATAAGACAGAGAATGATGAATTTGCGGGTCTTTACAAGCCTCCAATCAAAATCCCTCCAGAAGCTTCCGCGGTGCACCACATAACAAACAAAATGTTGGCCACTAAATCATCTTTCCGGGAAAGTGGCGACTGGCCGAAAATTAAAAAACTTTTTGAAAATAAAAATAACATTGTGGTAGCTCATAATGCGCCCTTTGACTTAATGATAATTGGAAAAGAAGATATCGCCCCTTTGAATTTTATTTGCACATTGCGACTTGCAAGATATCTGGATAAAGAAGAAAAAATAGAAAGATATAATCTGCAATACCTGCGTTATCTATTAGACCTAGAAACAGACGCAATCGCTCATGATGCCATGGGAGATGTCCTGGTTTTAGAAAAGCTCTTTGAGAGATTAAAAAATAAAATGATGGAAGAAGAGAATTTGGATGAGCCTAAGGTCATAGAAAGAATGATCGAGATTTCTTCTCACCCCTCGCTCTTGCGAACTTTCAACTTCGGCAAACATAATGGTGAAAAAATAGAAGAAGTGAAAAGAACGGACAAAGGCTATTTGGAATGGCTCCTGGCGCAAAAAGAAAGTAGTAACCAAATAGACGAAGATTGGATTTATACGTTAAAACATTATTTGGGGAAATAATAATAAAATAAATATATGCAAAATATTGTTTGGATTATTTTGGGAATTTTAGGAGGAGGCATAATAGGCTATTTTCTATTTGGAAAAAAGAAAGAAGAGGACAACAAAAATGATCAAAAAGAATCAGGCTTGAATCTCATTCTAACGCAAATAAACGAACTTTCAAGGACAGTGGATAATAAAATAGGCGAATCGCACAAGCAAGTGAACGAAAGTCTAAAATTCCATTCGAGTGAATCAAATAAGATTATTAAGGATGTGACAGAAAGACTCACTAGACTGGACGAAACAAACAAACAAGTCATTTCTTTCGCCGACCAATTGCAAAGTTTAGAAAATATTTTAAAGAATCCAAAACAACGCGGAATCCTTGGCGAATATTACTTGGAGACAGTCCTAAAAAATGTCTTGCCACCTGGAAGCTACCAAATGCAATACGAATTCCCGGACAAAACAATCGTGGACGCCGTCGTGTTCGTGAAAGACAAAATCATTCCAATAGATTCAAAATTCTCGCTTGAAAATTATAACAAGATGGTTGAAGAACACAATCTCCCGGAGAAAAAACGATTAGAAACAATTTTCGTAAACGATTTAAAAAATAGAATTACTGAAACGGCAAAATATATTCAACCAACGAAAGGCACGACAGATTTCGCTTTTATGTTTATCCCTCACGAAGCTATTTATTATGACCTTCTAACCAACAAAGTCGGCTCAATGGAAGAAAATGCGGAAAATTTGATTCAACGCGCGGCCGGAAAATATAAAGTCATCATCATTTCTCCCACTTCTTTTTTAGCGTATTTGCAAACTGTGTTGCAAGGCCTGAAAGCCCTTAAAATAGAAGAGTCAGCGAAAGAAATAATAAAAAAAGTGGAAGACTTGGGTAAACATTTGAAATCTTATGACGAATACCACAACAAACTGGGGAACGCGCTCGGCACGGTGGTAAACCATTACAATGCTTCAAATAAGGAATTGAAAAAGATAGATAAGGATGTGTTGCGTATCGCCGGCACCTCACCTGAACTCTCTTTGCTGGAAGTGGAAAAGCCGAAAATTGAAGAATAAAAAAAAATAAATTAAATTAAAAAAACCAGAGTATGCAGTTAAAAACTTTTCTGGATCGTTTTGCCTGGCATACCAATAAGTCCTTTATAAAATGTTATGAACACAACATTTGTGGATTTCAATACTCCATACACAGCGTCATTCAGCGTGCAATCGTATGAGATTTTTTCTGTATAACCAAACGGCACTTTTTGGATTGAATCTCTATGGGTAAACGTTGCGCAAAGATTCGGATTTTGTTCCTGCATTTGAGCAATTTTTGCATCTACTATATTTGCCACTTCATCCGCTCTTAGCCACGGACACCAAGCCAAAATTATGATGCCTAAAATTATCAGATATTTCATAATAGATTTATTATAACACTTTGTAAGTGAAGCTTTACTTCGGATAATTTACAATCATTTTTATATTTTTTGTTTTGCCAGGCAGAGATATTTTCCAAAAGGGACTAATTACTAAATCAGCGGAATCAATATTGGGATATTGCAACAATATTTGATTAAAATCTTTCTTCGATTTGCTTAAGAGATCAGTCAGAAGCTTATTCTCATCCAATTTCCAAACAATCTTTGCAACGCCTGATAAATTAAAATCTATGTTTCCTACATTCCCCAATGAAATACTGTCTCTATTGGAATTAGAAAGAGAAAAAGTCAAAGCTCGAATGTTCGGTATATAAACATTACTACCATCGTACTTATCAATAGTATCCCCGACAATTTTTTTTGTTAATTTTTGTTCGTCTAAAAGAATACCATTCAGGGTTCCTTTAAGCGTCAAAGTCATGCTATTATCTTTATTGTAGGTCGAGGAAATATTCGAATCATCAGTATTGAGAAAGATTGCGTTCTTAAATAAAATAAAACCAGTCGGAATCTGGCTTGTCGCCTTTTGTAAAAGTTTCACATGGAGAGCGGTTTTTAGATCATTGATAGCAGTAGCTTGCTCAGCCTCAGAAACAGCTGGAGCTTTCCCGACAAACCCGCCTGTTATTTCACCTTTGGACCGAGCATAAATTTTTAAATATTTCGGAGTTTCCTTGAAGCCCACAATGTTGAAGTCAAGCGGAATACTATTGTATTGCGCTCCCGCCTCACTCGCGTAAATTTTCACTTCCACCGATCCCGGAATTCTTTTTTTATCCATTCCCGGCACAACTGTCTTAATTTTTGTTTTATAAATTTTACCGTTTGAACCAATGAGTCTGGTGTCTATACTGAGTGGTTGAGAAGAAGAACTAAAGGCATTATAAATTACAACCGTGCCCGTCGCTTTCTCCGAAACATCTTTTTCACTATTGGCTTTAATAATTTTATTTTCAACACTTTCAATAACCATAAGATTAAAGGACAAATCATCAGTATTTGAATCTTTTCTTGCAGATAGATTTTCATTCAAAGATACGTTTTTCATTTTCGGATTCACGGTAACCACCGCTTTTAAAAACAGGTTTGATAAAGTAAAAAGAAAAAATACGAGAGATATAATTACTACAATCCAAAGGGTATGCCGAGTCCTGCTATTCTCTTGCCTGCCCCTAACGTTATGCGTATTATTTTGGGTAGAATTTTTTACCAAAAACTCCCTTTCCAAGGGAATCTCTTTGGGGGAGGTCATTTGTGTCGGACGATTCAAGCGTTTTATTTTTACCATATCTTGTAGTAAATTTTTTGACATAATGTTATATTCGCTCCGTCCCGGCGGAGTTAATCAAAAATCGATTAATGTAAATAGAATTAATAATCAGAAATGGATCACGAATTATATTCTCCTCAAAAATTGTCAAACCATGGAAAACTTCCACGCCTAAAAAAATAACTTCAAATTTTGATTCAGTTAAGGTATATTGATTGAATTGTTCAGCTTTGATTGTTTCCGAAAAAAAAGTGGCCATTTCTTTATCCACTGTTAGGTAGATAGTCGCTGGCACAAAAATATCGTTAGAAAGATTAGACAAAGAAGCTTGGAATTCGTTTAGCCATTCCATTTTTAATTTATTTATAGCCGGGTCGAGTTTTTTCGCCACCGTTCCGGTCGCATGTCCATCTTTAAAAAGAGAAATCAAAGATTTAGCTTCATTCAGTGAGGAGTGAGAGGCAGTGGCTACTCCACGTATCATGAAGTTAAGACCTAATGGAAAAGAAATTGATTCATGCAATATGTTCTTCTTGATTATAGAAATATCCGTCAATTCTCCACCAATATTAATTAAAAGAAAATTTTCGCTGTGTGTATACATATCACGAACTACCGCAAAAGAAGACAATGCAAAGGAAGAGAATTTTATTTCTCCTCTATGGAAATACTCCTTGATTGCCTTTTCGATCTTCCCCAAGACTCGCTCTTCACTCATTGAGATAAAAATAGTCATTTCCAGTTCTTTGGCTTTTTGATCCAAGGGATGCGATGTTTCATAACCGTTTATCATCATCTTAATATTTTTTAGTTCAATTAATCGAACTGGCGCTCCAGAACGTAAATATTTTGTTGAATGCTCTTCTTCAAATAAAACTTTCTCTTTTTGAATTAAATCAAAAGCCAGCTTCGTGGTAAATAAAAAGGGCGCATTTTTTTCAAGTCTTATAATTCTGGTTTGAGAAACACACCAAAGCGAGGAAAGAACGCAAAAAACTTCCTCTGGCGCGCCCAGACCCGCTTTATAAACTTGATTGGCAACAATCTCTAAAGATTTCATTGTTAAAAACAAGAATCGATCGGCCTCAATATTTTCCTCCAGGACTATTGGTTCACGAACAGAAAAAACTATCTTGGGAATCCCAGATTTCTCCGCCCAAAAAAGAGCTCCCCCTACAGAAGAAGACCCGATATAAAAGACCAGCGCCAATTTACCTTTATTTTTATGCCTTGAAAAAATTTCCATTTGATTGATTATACCCCGTAGTGAAATTTTATCAAAATTCTGAGCAAAAACAGAAACAGACCAATTAGCATAAAAAATACTAAAATGGTCTGTTAGTCATTTTCTATTCGATTACGCACCGAATATGCGAGGTTGAGTCCGCGATACTCAACCCGAATTCACTTTTTGCAATCACGGTTGCAATCTTACTGTTATACATTTATCTTCTCGGCGACACCGATTGATAAGCTGGTTTTGAGGTTTAGCTATTTTCGCTGGTAAGATGTCGATGAGAAGCAGTTGTGCGAGAGCTACAGTAAACGGGTCCCAAGCTCGTACTGTTCGATTGGGCAGGAAGATCCGACCCAATAATTGTTCCCCGTAATCATAGGTTGTCACAAGACTTTGTTGTCTACCTGATTTCACTTGGAAGACCAGCGGAGCGTTGATGGCTTCAAAATGATTCCGCCACTTACGTCCCTCTCCTGTCCAATCCCTTGTTATTATTCCCCCAAACGAGATTTGCGCTGAGATTAATTCTGTTATATCTGTAATTTTCCCAGGCATATCAGCCAGAACAATGTTCGCCGATTCAAGCTTATTTTTACAGTTCTGAACAACGGATTCGGCAAGTTCTAATGTCCAGTCTCGTTTAATGGCTTTGAGTCTTCCCCGATTTTGCGCCGATGATCTTAAGATAGAATCTGCCACTGGAGTGGCTTCATCGAGTGAAACCATCTCCACCCCAAGATCAAGTTTAGCCCATGTATCATCCCTGGATTGATACATCTTGATGACATTTCTCATTGCCACAAGAAGCGATGCCGCCATGGTCGATTTCCCGGCCCCAGATTCTCCTCCAATCGCGATCAGTATGTGCTGTCCGCAAAGTTGGAAAATAGGAGCCTCAGGTATTACCTTGGTGCTGAAGGCTACAACTTCTCGATGTTTTTCTTTGGACTTTCGATCTTTTAGAATCGGCATCGTCAGGTGAAACTTCGAACGAATTTCTGGTAGCGCAATCTGCAAAGGTGGCATAGGCAAAGGCGGCAATTTCACCGCCGTTGTTCTGGGATCGATCTTTTTATCGATAAGTTCCCGGAAAAGTGAGCTCGAAAACCCAAGTGCCATCTTCGGATCTTGAATTTTTGAGAGTACAGAGAACCACCTTTGCCATAAAGACCAATCCTCCCATCGTTCTCCCTGCGAAACAAAGTCTCGTATTGCAATTGATTCTTTGTCCGTGACTTCTTCGAATGGATTAACAATGCCAGGAACGGTAGCCCATTTTCTATTGGGCACTCCCGCAAGTGGACTTTTCAGCCATCGCAGAAGTTCTGCCTCGAGAATTCTTCTTTCGGCATTGAGATTGAGTATCACTCCGTGTGGGGAATACAAACTTCCCCGGGAATGAGTGACATTAACCCATCGAAAAAAGCGCTTTTCACGCACTAATCCGCCCACCGGTAGAAGCTCATTTATTACATACCAAGCGAATGCCACAAATGGGGTCAATGGACGTGGAACAAGAACGATGCTCCACGGTTTACATGAATTTATCATAGATCACTTTCTTGTTGCGTCCCGCTTAGAAGTACGAGACTTCGTTGTTGGTTTGATGCTGGACTCTTCGCCACAGCTCTTTCAATGTGCCTTAAGTGTTTCTAAAATATCTTACCACACATTTAACTTAATGTAAATATATACGTATACACGCACGGGAAATTATACGAGCACCGCTTTAATGCGTCTAATGCCATGCGCCACTGCTTCTTCTTTTAAAATTTTAAAATGACCCAATTCGCTCGTATTCGAAACATGCGGACCGCCACAAAATTCTTTACTCAGAGCGTTATATTTAGAATCGGCGGGACCAATAAAATATACCGATACTATTTCAGGATATTTTGCGCCAAATTCCATCTCAGCGCCTATTTTTTCGGCCAGATGCCGTGGCAATTCCCGGCGGGTAACGTTTAAATCTTGTTTTATTTTTTCATTCACCCAATCTTCCGCTTTTTTCTTTTCTTCGTCCGTGAGTTTGTGGTCACAAAGAAAATCCATCCGCAAACGCTCTTCAGTGATATTGCTTCCTCTTTGTTTTACGTCCGGCCCGACGACAGCCTGCAGAGCCGCCAAAAGTAAATGATGCGCGGTGTGAAGTTTTATTGTTTTTTCATTATGATTTGCCAATCCGCCCTTAAACATCCCGGCAGAAGCGATCCGAGATTTTTCTTGATGTTCTTGAAGAGCTTGACTGATTGTTTCTTCATCTACTTTAAATCCTAACTGCTTTGCCACGCTGACACTTAGATCAATTGGGTTTCCAAATGTTTCAAAACTTGTGTAAATATATAGACCCGAAGCCGTATTTTTATCCTTTAATATGGACACATTCCCCCTTTTTTTAATAACCCCAAGTTTTGCTACCTTAAGATCTAAACGATATATTTCAATTCCATCAAGCGGTTTTTCAAATAATTTTTCTTCTTTTTTCACCACGGAAATAATATAATCGAATTTTTCTTTTATTTCAGGATAAGTTTTGTTGTAAGTGACAGATATTATAGAAACAAGTTCAATCCAAAAATTATCAGGTAGTTCGATTAAAAAAGCTTTAGTCAAAACTCTGCGCAGAAGACGACGTAAGATGTACCCGCGATCGGAATTGGAAGGCAGGACACCGTCAATAATTATAAATACCGCCGTGCGAAAGTGATCGGCAATGATCCGAGCGGAGCGCAAGTCATAATTAACGCTTTTTTCTTTTATTAAATCCATCATCCCCCGAAACAAGTCCGTGTCAAAAATATTATCCTGACCCGCCACCGCCATGGCGACTCGTTCCAGACCGCTTCCGGTATCAACATTTTTTTGTTTTAATTTTCCAATCACTTTTCCGTCCTTTTTCTCATATTCCATAAACACGTCATTCCAGATTTCCACTACTCTTTGTTCCTCATCAGCTTTCAAATATTCTTCGAGCGTCAAACCGTTTATCAGAAGACCCGTAATATCGTAAAACATCTCCGTGTCTCCTCCGCATGGGCCATTATCGTCCACCGACCACCAATTTTTATCCGCCGGACGAAAATATACGCGAACACCCTCTATTTTATTTTTTTTAAAAATTTCCCGCCAGATATTTGCGGACTCTTCGTCTTTCGGCGCATTTTCATCACCCGCAAAACAAGTCACATATAATCTTCGCGGATCAAGTCCCAGACCCTCTTTTTTTGAAGTTAAAAACTCATAACTCCATTTAATCGCATCTTCCTTGAAATAATCGCCGAGTGACCAATTGCCCATCATTTCAAAAAATGTATCGTGGGTTTTATCACCCACCTCATCGATATCTTTGGTTCTGACACATTTTTGAACATTTGCTAAACGATTTCCAGCTGGATGTTTTTGTCCTAATAAATATGGCGCCAGGGGTTGCATTCCCGCCGTATTGAAAAGCACGGACGAATCGTTAGAAGGTACGAGCGAGGATGAAGGAATTATCTTGTGTCCTCTATTTTCAAAAAATTTTAAAAATCTTGACCGAATTTCATCTGATTGCATATTTTTATACTAGTCTGTCTTATTGATATTATCAGAAATTTTCCTGATCGGTTTTTCAAGTATATTTATAACAACAAAAATTATAAGCACTAAGACCATTGAAATAAAAGCTAAACCGAAAAGCCCAAATCCAGCAGCCATACCAATGCTGGCTGTAACCCAAAGCCCGCCAGCCGTGGTTAAACCCAAGAGACGCGAACCTTGAAGCATTATAGAACCAGCGCCTAAAAATCCTATCCCAACTATTATCTGGGCAGGAATCATTGTTGGATTCAATCCAGGCAAATTAATATATTTTTGCACGATTGCTTCAGAGACTAACACGAAAACAGCCGAACCCATCGAAACAAGAGCATGAGTTTTCATACCCGCTTCTTTGTGCACCAAAATGCGTTCAGCCCCAATGAGCATTCCAAACGCGACAGCCGTCACTAACCTTAAAATAATATCGCTATTTTGTATTATAAGTTCAGACACGAATCCATTATATAACAATTCCCCCTCCAAGACAAATACTTTTATCATAAATAACACAAGACTGACCCGAAGCAACCAAAACTGGTTTTTTGAAAATAATTTCAGCCTTTTGCCCGCGTTCAGGACTTTTAGTTCTTATTTTGCAGGGCAAAAATTTACCGTGATAACGAATCTGGGCGGTGTAAATTTTATTTGGTTCTGGGACTTTGGAAATCCAATTGGCATTTTCGATACTTAGTAAAAAAATATCCGCGCTTTTCTGAAGAAAATCTTTGTCTTTGTTTTTGGACACAAATAAAATATTTTTCTCAATATCTTTGCTTATTATATAATATGGGCCATCATTTGAATTCTTTTTAGTGATAGTAAAACCATGTCGTTCTCCCAATGTATGAAAGAATACTCCAGCATGATAACCAATTTCCTCTCCAAATGTATTCATAACTTTTCCTTTTTTTTCTTTGATATAGTGTTTTAAAAATTCTTTTAAATCTATCTCACCCAGAAAACATATACCCTGACTGTCTTTTTTATTCGCGATTGGCAAATTGAATTTCTTGGCAAGTTTGCGAACTTCTGTTTTCTTTAAACACCCGACTGGAAATAAGATTTTTTTTAATTGTTCCTGTCTTAATGTCCATAAAAAATAACTTTGATCTTTGGACGAATCAACGCCTTTTTGCAAGAAAAGAGAAAAAGCATTTTCCTCTTTTCTTGCGTAATGCCCAGTCGCGATAAAATCCGCTCCTAGAGAAATAGCTTTCTTTAAAAAAGCGCCAAATTTTATTTCTTGATTGCACATCACATCAGGATTAGGCGTTCGCCCCATTTTATATTCACGAATCATATAATCTGCCACTTCTTTTTTATAAACATCTTTAAAATCAAAAGTTAGAAATGGAATATTTAAATGAGCCGTTATCCGCATCGCATCATGAATCTCTTCCTCTTCATTGCAAACTAAAAATTCCGGGTGCCAAGTTTTAATAAAAACTCCAATGACTTCATAGCCAACCTTCTGAAGCAAAGCGGCCGAAACAGCGCTATCTACTCCACCCGACATTCCCACGAAAACTTTTTTTTTACTCATAAAAAAATTATGGTAAATATTTTAATATATTTTTTCGGTGCTCGGCGAATGATTTTGCATAATGAATATTGCCATTTTTATCGTGGAGATAATAAAGATAAGACGAATTTTTCGGATAAAGAGCCGCTCTGATAGCCTTGAGGCCAGGATTGTCAATCGGACTTTTAGGTAAACCTCTTGTTTTATATGTCTCGGGAACGGCATCCACTTGAAGTGGCATATTCAAACCAATCCTTTTCCACAAAATTCCAGAAATAAATTCTCGATCCGCGTCTCCCTTGGCTTCTCTTTCAATTAGAGAGGCCATAATGATGATATTCCGCTCTGTTCTGCCTGTGGTTTTGCCTGACGCGGTGATCTCCGCGCGAAGAGGCATAATTTTTTTCTCAAAATTCTTGCTCATAGACAAAAGCACATTCGCTTCATCATCGGTATTTAGAAAAAAATAAGTATCCGGAAAAAGATACCCTTCCGATTTCACTGCCTCTAAGAGAAATTTATTTTTATTAAAATTGGCTAATTTGGAAGCAAAAGCGTCGGCAATTTGAACTGTATCAAATCCCTCCGGGATGGTCACCACTATCGGCGCCAGATGATACTCGCCTCTTGATATGCGACGCGCCACTTCATAGACTGGCAATTTATTTTCAAATAAATAATTAGACGATATTATATGTTTCTCCCCGTTATACATTATAGCAAAAACCTCAAATGCTATTCTGGAACGTATAATATTTTCCCGCTTCAGTTTTAAAGACACGCTTCGCAAACTGTTTCCCGGCTCTATTTTTATTATAGTTCCAGGCGAAAAATTCGCCGGCGCGCTTAAAAAGAAAAAATTAAAAAACGCCAAAAACGCAATTATTCCAAGCGTATAAAAGAAAATCCTGTTGGCTGAAAAAAAATTCATAGTAAATTAAATCGGCAAATTGGTGGGCGGAGAAGCTTCCTTGGATTCGATGCGTTCGAGAGTAGGCACTTTTAATATCTGGCCCGGGAAATGCCACATCGTCGCGATTTCCTCGACGTTCAAAACAAAAGTAAGATGATGAAAATAGACAGGAAAAATAATCGAATCAAAGGGCCAGGGAACAGTATGTTTCGAAATTATGTGGTGACGGAGAGGCAAATGAAAAAAAGCCCGTTCTCTGTACTCGTTCAACATTCTGTTGGCTAAAATCATAACTGTCTTCTTGGAAGCTGAAAATATGCCACTGTAAGCGTCTCCTTGGGTTGAATTAAAACGCATCAGCTGATTGCAGTCGGGCTTCGCATATTGACGGAAAATAAGACGCAGGTTCCTTCGACTGCTCATATCAAATGCTTCTTTTTTGGCCGCATAAAATACTCTAATGCCGGTATCAAAACCGATTTTGGCAGTTTTGGCGCTCATTACCTCTATGATTTTATCCATAAATTTTGGAGAACGCACTTCTACCGCGTATTTGCCTGATCCATCGGGAGGCAATTCACGAAGATTAGTATAAGGCTTGAGCATCTTTATGATTTGCAATCGAGATTCTGCCACCCAGTCATGACTCCCAAACCACATGCCGTGCGTACGATATGTTTTCTTGGAAGGCGTGATAATAATCTGCATCCACATTTGTTCTCCTTTTTGGAGAGATCCAAAAAGCTCCACCACTGGAGAGATAGGGTCAACTTTGAATTCCTCTTTGGGATCTTTGTCGAGTCCAAAATCAACATAAGTTTTCAAAGGGTAGGCTTCGGGTTTTTCTAGTTTAAATTCACAACCCCAACCATTCCAAGCGCTCTTGGGAGTTATCTCGTCAACGGCCAACGTATAATCTTCCACCGCCTTTATTTGCGCCTGAGGATATTGAGCATACATCTGGGTCTCAATCAAGCCTCTCACCCGCGTTGGCGCGCGAATATAAAAATGCACCTGTCCTTCAATCGACGCAATTTCCAAAGAAAACCAAAACCAAACCGCTCCTTGCCAATATTCTTCCTTTCCGCCTTTATTGCTCATATGGTAAAGAGCGTTGGTTATAAACAGCTCCATCGCTTTGGGACTGCGCAAAACGTCGCGCGGAGGCACAATTTCAAGCAAAACAAAATCAATGCCAGAAATAAAATCCTGTTGAATATAATGAACCCACCAAATCCAAGCAATGCGCCCAAGTACTATCGCGCCCAAGAGCGGAAAAAGCACGTTTTTAATAAAAGAAAAGAGTAGATTATAACTCCAAAGAAAATAACCAAATATCAGAACTAAAAACCAAGGCCAATATTTTATTATTAACTTCTCAATATAATCAAAAAACTTACTTTCTTTGCTTCTTCCTGCGTTAGCCATTTCTCTATTTTAATATAAATACAGAAAAAAATAAAGAGCAACGTAATATTTTAACAACTAGAAAATAAGACAGGAGGTAAGTTCTTAAGAACGACCTCCTGTCCCTTTGCGTGACTAGCGCTATCTGAGATCTAAATCACAGTATAAAGTCCACTTTTATTTTTCTTGAAATATTTCAGATTCATCAGATTCACTAAAATGGTATTTTTTTTAAAATATCTTTCTTTGTTCACTCTTTTAATTACCTCTTCTTTTTCGAGCGGCCCTTCCCGCTTCAAAATATCCGTAATCACTTCCCGCGCGATCCCTTTCTTATAACCCCACTCGGAGAGAGCATACATTCCTCGACCGACTAGAATAAACCGAGGATCTTTGATAAGTTCATTATGACAGGTGGCATAGTGGATTTTTTTATTGAAAGTTTTAGAAATGGAATCGGCCACTTCTCTAAAGTGCATCGGTGAACCGTTGCGTCTCATAACTAAATATGCATAATCTTTTACTCCTCGAGTGCGAATGTTCGGTGACGATGCTTTACCCCATTCGCCCAGAGGATTTTTGGCCACCTTTTTAGACATCGAAAGCCATCTTCGAGCAATTTCTTCATCTCGGTACTCTTCGGAAAGCACTCCCATTTGATCAAAGAATTTTTTAATCATTTCCGTTTCGGGCACAAGATCTTCATCATTTAAACTCGCATAAAGTTTCCGAAGAGTCTCATGCACTTTTTCGGTCATCACGTCGTCCACACTCCAACGAACGTGAAAATGATCGTCCTCCCGATGCTTTTTAAAAGCGTCAGACAATACGAGAAAAAAATTAATATGATTCTGGGTGATTTTGTCTTTTGAAATGAAAGGCAACAGTTCATGTTCGGCCACAATTGACCCTAGTTTTCGAACAACTTGTTTAAGTTCATCAAAAACCGCCTGCTCTGCTCGATAAACATCGGATTTTTTAATGGAAGTCAAGGCTGCATCCTCCACTTGACGCACACGTTCTCTTGTAATGTTGTATTTCTTGCCGATTTCTTCAAGAGTTTTTCTGCCCCCCTCCTCTGTCAAGCCAAAACGATTCATAATTACGTCCGACGTGCGCAGGGCTAATTGCGAGGTTATTTTTTTAGTGACTTTTTTCGGTTTAAAAGATATTGTTGACATAATTTTTTTCGGCTTAAGTTTTTAATAATTTAATTTATTCATATTTTTTAATTTTCGGACAGTTTTGTTGAAAATTTTATCGGATTAATTCTTTTTTACTCTCCATACTTTTTTCGATCAAGCTCGGTTAGATACTTTTTACGCAGACGGACAGATTTCGGAGTGATTTCCAGATACTCATCTTCATTCATAACTTCTAATCCCCGCTCGATATTTAAAGTAAAAACAGGGTTTAGAATTATGGCTTCATCAGTGCCTGAGGCCCGCATATTGGTAAGCTGTTTTCCTTTGGTCGGGTTCACAGACATATCCTCTCCCTTCAAAACGTTCCCGACAACCATTCCTTCATAAACCTCCGTCCCGTGTTCTAAATAGAGTATACCACGTTCTTGTAAATTTGCAAGCGAAAAAGCCACTGCTTTGCCGGCCACCATTGAAGTCATAGAACCATACTCTCGTTTTTTGATTTCTCCCGCGTATTCTCTAAATCCTGTAACACGCGAACTCATTATACCCTCCCCTTTGGTATCGATAATAAATTCTCCGCGATAACCCAATAATCCACGGGTTGGTATATCAAAAATAATTCTAGCGATATTTTGTTTTTCAATCATATTCTTCATTATTCCGTGTCTTTTGCCTATTTTTTCTATCACTCCTCCGCTTGACTCCATCGGAACATCAATCACCAACTCTTCGTAAGGTTCTGTTTTAACTCCATTTTGTTCCTTAATAATAACTTCTGGTTGAGAAACCTGCATTTCAAATCCTTCCCGACGCATATATTCTAAAAGGATCGCCAAATGAAGCTCTCCTCGACCATAAACTTTAAAAAAACTTGGCCCTGATTTTAGGTCTCCTTGGTCAGGAGAAAAATCAACTTTCAGACCAACGTTTATTTCAAGTTCTTTTTTTAATCGCTCTTTAAGCTGTCTGGAAGTGACAAATTTTCCTTCCCGACCCGCAAATGGAGAATCATTTACTAAAAAATTCAGAGAGAGAGTGGGTTCATCGATAGCAATATGAGGCAACGACGCCACGCTTTCATCTTCACACAGTGTTTCACCTATGTAGATATCGGGAATTCCAGCTAAAAGCACAATATCGCCAGAAGGAGCCGAATCTGTTTCTTTTCTCGTTATGCCTTCAAAAGAAAATAGTTTAGTGATTTTTCCTTTCCGAGTTCCTTTTTCTCCTTTTACAAATACTTGACTACCCGAAACAATCCGACCAGAATAAATTCGCGCCACTGCCATTCTGCCTAAAAAATTATCGTACCCTAAATTAAAAACCTGCGCGGACATTTTTTCAGCTTGTTTAGTTGAGGCTGGCGGCACTTTTTCCAAAATCACGTCTAAAAGAGGAGACAGATCAACCGACTTGTCATCCAATCGCTTGAAAGCTTTTCCTTCACGTCCAATAGCATAAACTGTTTCAAAATTTGCTTGCTCCTCATTGGCGCCTAATTCAAAAAATAATTCCAAAATTTCATTGTGCACTCTGTCTAGCTCGGTCGCCGGTTTATCTATTTTATTTATGACCACTATCGGCTTGAGCCCTAACTCTAAAGATTTTTTTAAAACAAATCTGGTCTGAGGCATTGGCCCCTCAACCGCATCCACCAGAAGGAGCACCGAGTCAACCGCGCGCAAAACACGTTCCACTTCCGAACCAAAATCCGCATGACCGGGAGTATCAACGATATTTATCTTGGTATTTTTATAGTAGATTGAAGTATTTTTTGAGTAGATAGTAATACCACGTTCTTTTTCTAGAGCGTTTGAATCCATAGATACTCCCTCATCTTGAAGTTCGCCGTTTTGTTTCATCAAAGCATCAGTCAAGGTCGTCTTGCCATGATCCACGTGAGCTATTATTGCGATATTTCGTATTTCCATTTTTATAAATTTTCTTTTTGTTAATTTGTTAATTAAACAAAAAGAAAATTTATAATAACATATTTTTAAGAAAATAACATGTATAAATTAAAGGGCCTGATTTAAATCGGCGCTTTCTCGGGCCCCCTATCATTGTTTGTTTCTATAAATTCTTTGATTTTTGTTTCATCAACTGTCTGAAGCTTTAGAAGATAACCCCAAGATGTTAACGCGACTGGGACATCAAGATCTTTCCGCGCTAACATTATTTTCTTCCCAGAAGAACTATTAAACGCCTCGGTAATTTTATCCATATCACTTTGATCTATTCCCTCCCTATACCAAACAACTGCTGCGCCATGCTCCATACTATGAAGCACAAGCTCATCCGGAATTGATTCAGTTTTAATTCCCGATCCTGCCACACCACCCCAATGTGGACCAGAAGTCGGAGGATTTGATTTGTACGCTAAATGTGTTTCATTGCGACCAACATGCTCTGCCCCCTCATCAGCCATCTTTTCTCCCATCATAGGTTTGCTAAGTTTCGCATTATTAGTAGTTGCGCTATTGCTAGATAGCCATATTCCACCAACTATAATAATTAATGTTAATAATCCAATTCCTATAAATACTTTATGCTCTGTTTTCATAATATTTTTAATTTAACTTATAATAATTTTTAACAATCCTTCGATTTTGTTCGGGACTTAGCAACAATTTTTCATTTTTTTTTTAAGGTCTTTGATTCGGTCGGATTCTCGACTGTCTCGTCCCAACTGGCCCATTTTAAATATAAGAGTGATGGTAAAAACTATGGTCACGGAAGCGAAAAACATTACCCACTGGCTAGCGACCAATCCATACACCGCTGCAAATCCTGAAATAACGAAAACCGTTTTCCAAAACAGGACAAATTTTATTTTAATGAATTGTTCCAATTTAGACATCAATCCGACCACCGTGCCACCCGCCAAAATAGCGGTTGGCAGTTGGTAATCGACGACTGATAATTTCCCCAAAAACATTCCGAAGAACATCCCCAGCCAAGTTAGAAAAACTCCAGCGCAGATTGGACATATTTTTATAGGCGATATTTTGCCCAATACCCAGCTGATCGATGTCAAAATAAGAATTGATAATATGGCGATAATCATATTAGATGAAAAAAATTAAGATACCGATAATAATCATCGCAATTCCCGCCCAAAGTTTCAATCCACCCAGATTGTCGCGCTTCCACCCTTGCACTTTATCAACCAATTCTTTTCTAGACGCGATGAACAACACTACGACTAATGGAATAATTAGAATGAGATTATAGAGCAATAAATAATTAAATCCACTCAGATAAGTCATTTGATCGCGCAACAGCCCGATAACCATTAGATACGGTCCGCCCATACAGGGAAACTGACAAATACCGACAAGCAACCCGAGGCCAAATACAGCCGGAAATGAAGCTTTGTCCATTAATCTTCCCATTGCGCCATGGGTGAACGAAGGAATTTTGAGCTTGATCGGAAATGCCGGGAAGAAACGATTGAGAAGATTAATTACCCCGAAAACAATAAGCAAGGTTGCCCCTAGTTTGCCCATAAAGTGCGGAGTGTTAAAGATATGCAACACTTTCAAGATTCCGAGACCAATTAAGAAATAGGCGGAAAATATTCCAGCAATGTATGTCCCGCCCAATTTAAGAATTTTTTCTCGACTCATTTGCATTCCGAAAAGAAATGCGATAGTCACAAGAAGAATTGAAAATGAACAAGGATGTACGCTGTCCAGAATGGCGGATATTAAAACGAGCGGTAAAAGCCAGGTTCCCTGTTTGCTCAGACTCCAGATGATGGTTGAAATGGCTGGATTATTTTTTAGAATAACTATGCCGATAATGGCGACCAGCACAAAGCTAAGCACAATGATAATTTTTTTCATATAATTAATTTAAGTTACGGGGTTACTTTCGCCTTAATTTCAAACTGAAGCGAGTTATTAGAATTATCGGCAAGATAAACAAACCTGTCAATCAGGCCAACCCCGGCTGGACCGTGAGCATTTGGATTAAAAACTACCTCAATCTCGCGCGATTCTCCAGCTTTTATCGTTTCGTTCAGTTTGGGAACAAAACCCATGCCTATCATACCAAAGGGCCCTTTTCTATTTCCATCCGACTGCACAAAATATGCGTTTGTACACATACAAGAAGTGGTTAAATTGGGAATAAAAATGTCCAGATTTGTTGGATTGGTCACCTTGAATATTTTACTCACATTTCCGTTTTTCATTGAGATTGTGCCAAAATCATAGAATGTCTCAAGCGCTTTCAAGGCTGAGATGGATGAAGTTGCGTTAGGAATAATGTTTGTTTCTTTATTTTCATTTTTACCAGGTTTGGCAAAAATGAAAAGTCCAATAAAGAGAACCGCCAGGACAGCGATAAACATTATAATTTTGTTTTGGTCTTTCATATTTTTTCTAAAAAATAAAATAATAAAAATCCCTCGAAGGAGATTCAAATGACACAGCTAAAAAATTTACGACAAAATAATCAGCTATGCCTGATATACAAAAAAGATGGGCTATTTTCAAAAAGTGAAAGCCATTCAATTATCCTATTTTGACAGACATCTAATTTTTTATTATCCAGATAATATTTCCACCTGTAAAAATACCGCTTTTGATTTAAAAAGTTCCACTTGTCAAAAAAATATAGAATTATCCCAAGAATAAAAAGCGAAAAAACAAGGAGCGATAGAAAGATTGCGCTTGAAAATTGACGCCAATTATTAATATGGTCCAAACTATTATCACAGACGGAAGAACTATTTTGCGCGTAAGGGCAATTGGCCATAGACCTGGAAGCCAGGTGGCCAAATGGAAGTAAACCAAATACGCCGATACCAATATAAGCAAGTAAAATGGAAATTCCTATGAATAATTTTATATTTCTTAAAACCATATACTCATATTACCATTTTGGGTTTTTATTATCAATCTTTATAATTTTTTACCTTTAATCCGAAGTGAATTGCCGACTACGGATACAGAAGACATCGCCATCGCGAATCCCGCAAAAACTGGCGAGAGAAGCCACCCGAAGATTGGATAAAAAATTCCGGTGGCAAGTGGAATACCGACAATGTTATAAACAAACGCCCAAAAAAGATTTTGTTTAATGCCTCGCAGAGTAAGTTTTGACAATCTAACCGCTTTTACAATCTTCAATATATCCCCATGAAGAAGCGTAATGCCGGCAGTTTCAATAGCAACATCTGTGCCGGTGGCCATCGCTATTCCCACATCGGCTTGCGCCAGCGCTGGAGCGTCGTTGACACCATCTCCAGCCATCGCTACCACGTGACCTCCTGTTTGCCATTCTTTAATTTTATTTAACTTATCTTCCGGCGATACTTCGGCAAAAACATTATCGATACCAACTTCTTTGGCAATAGCAAAAGCGGTATTTTTGTCGTCTCCCGTAAGCATAATAATTTTAATGCCCAGCGCCTGAAAATTTTTCACTGCTTCAATGGCTTCAGGTTTTATAGCGTCCGCCACCATAATAATCCCCAATAATTCTTTTTCAGTGGCGAGAATTATTGGAGTTTTACCTTGCCGCGTTTCCGATCGGATTTTTTCCGCGTCAAATGGAAGTTTTAAATCCATGATAAGTTTATTATTTCCGGCAAAATATTCCATATTTTCAATCCTTCCTTTAATTCCTTTCCCCTTAATAATTTCAAATTCGGAAACATCAGAAAATTTTATATTTTTTTCTTGAGCATATTGCATAACCGCGTGCGCAATCGGATGCTCCGATTTATTTTCCAAGGTTGCCAAGATGGAAACAATTTTCTCATCTTTCAATTTTGAAAGATTTTTTAGACTTACTAATTCCGGTTTGCCTTTGGTAATAGTTCCAGTCTTATCGACAAAAAGAGTATCTATCTTGTGAAGTTTCTCGAGTGTGGCCGCATCTTTAATTAAAATTCCTTCTCTGGCGCCTTTTCCCACCCCGACAATAATAGCAGTCGGAGTGGCAAGCCCGAGAGCGCAAGGGCAAGCTATAACAAGCACTCCTACAAAAGAAACAAACCCGTATGATAAAGCTTGGGAAAATCCGAGCGGACCTGTCCCCAATAAAATCCAGGCGCCAAGAGTGAAAAAAGCAACCACCAGCACGATGGGCACAAAAACGCTTGATATTCTATCAACCATTGCTTGAATTGGCGCGCGACTGCCCTGAGCTTCTTCAACCATTTTTATAATATGGGCAAGCAATGTTTCAGAACCAACCTTGGTCGCTTTAAAGGTAAATGTCCCAGTGGTATTGATGGTGCCGGCCACTACCACCTCACCTATTTTTTTATTGGCAGGCATTGGTTCGCCAGTAACCATTGATTCATCGATGTAAGGTGAACCCTCGATTATTATTCCATCCACCGGTATTTTGGAACCCGGTTTTATAACAATCACATCGTTATGCTTCACCTCGACAACTTCAATTTCAATTTCTTTACCGTCACGAATCACAAGAGCGGTTTTGGCTTGAAGATTTAAGAGTTTTTCAATAGCATCGCCAGTTTTTAATTTCGAACGAGCTTCCAAATATTTTCCCAGCGCGATAAATGTGATGACGATTATTGTCACGTCATAATAAGTTGCTCCAATGTTTATAAACGGCCGAAGCGGTTCCGCAAATGCTGTAACAACGAAGCTGTAGAGAAAGGCGGCCGATGTGCCTAGACCTATGAGCGTATCCATATTCGCTTTGCCGTAACGGAGAAAACGATAAAAACCAAGAAGATATGGTTTCCCCACGACAAATAAAATATAAGTCGCGAAGAGAGGCAGGAGATAATAGAAAAATTCTTTTAAAATAGGATTCATCGGAGAGACTACGCCATATTTGCCCAATATTTCCCAACTCAAAACTAAGGCGCTGATGATGGCGAGCGGAATAGCGGACAAAACTTTGATTCTCATATCTTTTATCTCAATAAGTTTTTCAGCTTTAGATTGACTAAGCCCTAAATGCGCTTTGGGTTCGTCTTTGGTCATATTCATCTTTTTCGCGGTCAGGCCGGGAGAAAAGCGCAGATCGCGATTATCCTGACTGATGACAAGTGAATAACCAAGCGGTTCAATTTTTTTAGAAAGGGATTCCGGATTGGTTTTTGCATCATCAAAACTTACCTTTACAGATTCGTTCCCATAATTTGCTTCCACCGCGCCCACCCCTTCAACTTTTTTGAAAGTTCTTTCAATAATACCGGCGCACGAAGCGCAATGCATTCCTTTAATTTTATATGTTTGAGAGAGATTCATATTATTTTTTTGAACCAATTTAGATACTTTTAATATTTTTCCACTGCTTTGTTTTGAAAATAGGTGCGTCGAGAGGGATTCGAACCCCCGAAGCCCGAAGGCAACACGTTTACAGCGTGTCGTATTTGACCACTCTACCATCGACGCATACAGGTAAAATAACACAAAAAAAGCTTTTTAGCATTTTTTCATAAAAAACACCCAGCAAGTAAATAGGAATAACGTTAAGTATATACATCCTTTCCTATATTTTTGATTCAAGTTTTTCTACCCGAATCTTTAGATCTTCAACATCTCTTTCTTGCTTTACATCCGTATGTATTAAGCTAGACATTGTCTGTCTATGTTCTCTGGCTTCTTCTGTATAAACCTGCATTTGCTTAAACAATAATTCGAAAGCCTTATCATGTTGAGTAAATCTTTCTTCCATTCTAGAAAAAGACTTAGCGATAGAAGACATCGCTTTTTCAAAGGCTGACATTGTCACATATTTTGCAGTCGTTTTTTTAATTCCTTTTTTCATATTATTCAATTTCAACATAGACCTATTTTTTACAAAAGCAAATCAATCAATAACTGGCGCTTTTTTAGTTTACACCGCGGACTGAGATTGCATCCGAATGGGACTTTTGATTTTACCGGCTCGTCCTCCGGCATAACCTTTTTTAGTTTCAATGGCAAGTTCTTTGTTTTTTACGGAGACAGTCACAGTATCTCCCTTCTTTACACCATTGCTGATAATATATGACGCCACCGGGTTTAAGATTTTATTTTGTATTAAGCGGTTCAGAGGTCTAGCGCCATAATGCGGATTATAACCTTCTTTCGCCAAGTAAGACAAAGCCTCAGCATTAATTTCAAAATTAATACCTTTAGAGATCAGTCGATCTTTAACTATTTTTATTCTAAAATTAACTATTTCGACAATAGCCGGCTCGGATAAAACATCAAAAACAATAATCTCATCGAGCCGATTCAAAAATTCCGGACGAAAATTATCTTTTAACGCTTCCAGAACTTTTTCTTTCATATTGCTATAATCAGTTTTCTTGGAATTATTGGAAAATCCGATTGATTCCATTTTTTCCACAAATTGCGAACCAATATTGGAAGTGAGAATAATGATAGTATTCTTAAAATTCACGACTCGGCCTTTGCCGTCAGTTAATCTTCCTTCGTCAATAACCGAAAGAAGCAAGTTAAACACCTCCGGATGAGCTTTTTCAATCTCATCAAAAAGTATTACTGCATATGGACGGTGTCGGACGGATTCAGTAAGCTGTCCCGCTTCATCATAACCAATATATCCCGGCGGAGAACCAATAAGTTTAGATATCGAATGCCTTTCCATATATTCAGACATGTCCACGCGAATAATCGCGCGATCATCGTTAAACATAAAATGCCCAAGTGTTTTAGTAAGCTCTGTCTTACCAACACCCGACGGTCCCAAGAAGATAAAAGAGCCAATAGGCCTGTTGGGATCTCCGATCCCGGCCCGAGAACGCCGAATGACATCTGCTACCCGCTTGATGGCTTCATCTTGACCGATAACTCGCTTTTTTAATTCTAATTCCATTTTTTCAAGCTTGGAACGCTCTTCTTCCAGCATTTTTGTCAGCGGTATCCCCGTCCAGCGAGCAACTACCTCAGCGATATCTTCAGAGGTAATTTCCTCTTTCAAGATTCGGCGCGATTTTTGCAATTTTTTCAACCTCAAAAGCTTTATTTCTAAATCCTTTTTCAAAGCCGGAATTTTCCCATAACGTATTTCCGCAGCGCGAGAAAGATCAGCTCGCATCTCGGCGCTCTCCGCTTCCAGGCGCAAAACTTCCAAGTCTTTTTTAATGGCGCGAATTTCAATCACGATTGATTTTTCATTCTGCCACTTTAATTCAAGCTCTTTCGTCTTCTCATGCAAATTACCTATTTCATTATCCACCTCTTTGAGTCTATTTTTTATTTCACTTAGCTTTTCTTTCGCTTTTTCTTTTTCTTCTTTATCTTTTCCTCCGCTTAAACCTAAACTGATAATTTCTTTCTTCAACGCTTCTTTTTCGATTTCTAGACGCATTATTTTTCGATGCGCCTCCTCTAAAACAGGCGGTTTATTTTCAAGCATTATCTTGAGAGAAGAAGAAGCTTCATCTATCAAATCGACCGCCTTATCCGGCAAAAATCTATTAGTAATGTAACGGGCTGAGAGATTCACGGCCGCAATGATGCTATCGTCAGTAATGCGAACACCATGGAAAAGTTCGTATTTTTCTTTCAGACCACGAAGGATGGCAATCGCGTCTTCCACTCCAGGTTCATCAATATAAACTGGTTGAAAACGCCGAGCTAAAGCTGGATCTTTTTCAATATGTTTCTGATATTCCCGAAGCGTTGTCGCGCCGATCGCCCGCAACTCTCCGCGCGAGAGCGCGGGTTTCAACATATTTGAAGCATCCATTGTGCCTTCCGCGCCGCCAGCGCCGACAATCGTGTGAATCTCATCAATAAAAATAATCACCTTCCCATCCGATCGTTCGATTTCTTTCATAATACCTTTTAATCTCTCCTCAAATTCTCCACGATATTTTGTCCCAGCTACCAAAAGCCCCAAGTCAAGAGAAACAAGCTCTTTGTCTTTGAGCGACTCGGGAACATTATTTTTCACAATGAGTTGCGCCAAACCCTCCACTACAGCTGTTTTTCCAGTACCAGCTTCCCCGATTAAAATAGGATTGTTTTTTGTTCTACGAGAAAGTATCTGCATAATGCGCATTATCTCATTGTCCCGACCAATAACCGGATCCAATTTGTCTTCTTTTGCCAACTTGGTTAAATTGCGAGTATATTTTAGAAGCAATTTAAATTTCTTCGGTTCGGTCACATCGGTGATATTTTGACTACGCAGTTCTTCCAGGACTTTTAGAACAGAATCTTTATGAATTCTGAACCGCGCCAAAGTTTCCCGCGCTTCACTTGTAACTTCCAAGATCGCAATAAAGAGATGTTCTGTTGAGACAAAATCATCTTTCATTGATTCAGCTAATTTAGCCGACTGCTCTATGACTTGCGCTAAATCAGGATTGAGATAAATTTGATAAGAGGGAGAAAGAGTGTTGCGACTTTCAGGCAATTCGATTAATTCTAAAATTGAATCAGTCAGGAGCATTGTGTCAATCTCTAATTTGTCTAAAATAGAATTCACCATACTTTCTTCTTGTAAGAGTAACGCGGCCAACAAGTGCAACGAAGAAACGTGATTCACTCCGCGCTCAATGGCCAGTTCGTGAGCTTTTTTAATGGCATCTTTGGCTTTAGTTGTAAATTTATTTAATGGTGGCATATATTTTTAAGTTCCTAAAGTTAAAAGTTAAAAATTAAAAGTTAAAAATTAAAAATCTACGGCGTAGGGGGTATAGATGGCGTGAGGGATGGTGCAAGAATGGAAGCCGCGCTCATGGTTGTCGCGGAGTTTTCAGAGGACTTCAAAATATTATTTATAGCGTCAATCGAAGCAAAAGAAAGAACTTCCCCAGATAAGGCCATACCTAAAACATTTCCATCGAGATCAAGTACAACGGCCCCTCCGTTTGATTTTGGAACGCTCATTTTGATATTTTTATTTCCGTCAAAAATAAAAGAAGATATATTGCTACCTAAAACTAAAATTTTCTGTCCAATTTTCATTTTACTTAAATCCCCAAAAGTAGGCACTGTGAAAACAAGTTTATCGACTCCATTGACTGGAGCTCCTATTTTTAGAAATGAAAATCCATCTTTATTGGCAAACATAAAATCCGCTTTAAATTTTCCACTGTCATTTTTCACATAATAAACTCCTTTATCGAGAACAAGCGAGGCGTCCGCCACCACCACGCCGGGAGTGGAAACCGCCAATCCTTGTCCAGCGGAAACCTCAATAGTTTTTAAATCCGCATCTGACGCTTCTTTGGTTATGGCAAAGACTGCGGATTTATTTTTGGCAATCGCATCTACCACTAAATCTTCTTCTTTCACCACAATAGTCTGCACTGTAGTTTTACCCTCCACTTGCTGTATTTTTTCAACCGTTTGCTGAATAACCCGATTAATCGGCGTCGTAAAAGATTTTGGCGCCTGTTGCATTAAGGTCACGGTCGTTATGCCAGTGGCAATGGAAGTGATAAAAGAAAGCAACACCGCTAACAATATAAGTTGGGGTTTATTTAAATCTTTGATATCCATAATTCGATTATACCATTTTTTTTATTTAGTCAAAATCTTTATCAATCGAAAAGAAAAACCGCCCTCCAACGGTCTTTCCATTGTTGAGCGGTTTAATTGACGACTATCCGACAGCCTGCGACCCAGGTAGCGTCAGATAAAAACTCGAACAGATATGCCTCCAGGAACCCATATTGACCGAAGAGCACCTCCACGACAAAGACGTTAGAGAGGTCTTGTTTAACGGGTTCCCCATTCTCCACGATAAGAAAAAGAGTAGGGAGGCCACCTGTCTGGAGCTTGGCGCGATGGAACTTACAGAAATAGACAACATGCCCCCAATGTAAGCAAGTCTGACTTAGTTCAAAGACACTGCTCTCGAAGAAATCCAAGAACTTGCCATTCTTGATGATTTCGCTGACTTTGACGCAGGTACTCCATGTCGCCTTGGTTCCCCAATTTAGAAGCCTCGGATCAATGAAACCCGGAAACACTTCTTGAAGTTTTTGGGGCATCAAAATGCCACCACTCGTGCCGTCGATGTCTTCGTTGAAAAGGTGCCGGAAATATACTATCTCCTTTTCCTCTCTCATATTCGTAGTCATCTTTTACCTTTCTTTTTGCGCTGTTGGGCTAACTCTATTAGTTTCGCCACAGAAGAAAATAGCCAAATGCAGATTCAAGCCACTTTCTACTGTAGCGAATTCTCCTAATTTAAAAGAACTTTATCCCAATAAATTATACACCTAACAGAGGTTTATGTCAATACCACTTTTTTAATTTGGTCAAAATTTCAGATAAAGCTTTGATAGTATAATTAATATCAGCTTTGGTTGTTTGTCTGCCTAAGGAAAATCTCAAGGAACCATTTTCCTCTTTTGCGTCGGGACGAATCGCTTTAATAACATAAGAGGCTTGACCGTCTCCTGATTGGCAAGCGCTTTTAGCCGAAACCATTATGCCTCGCGCGGAAAGTTCAATGACTAAAAGATCGCTGGGAATATTTGGTATGGCAATGTTTATATTATTCGGCAATCTGTTTTTCAAATCGCCATTAATTGTTAATTGAGTGTCAAAGACAGTCTTTGACATTTCTTGAAGTTTCTTAAAAAAATAATCCCGAAGTTTGGTCAATCGTTTAACTTCCTTCTCTTTTATTTTTTCGGTAATTTGGAGCGCTTGCGCAAGTCCTAGCGCGAGGGCTACATTGGGTGTTCCGGGTCGCAAGCCAAATTCTTGATCTCCGCCAAACATAATTTTTCCTATAGGTGTATGTCTTTTTACATATAAAACGCCAGCCCCTTTTGGCCCATAAATTTTGGCGCTATTAAAAGACATCAAGTTGACGCCAAGTCTGGGAACATTGATTGGCAAATAATTCACCGCTTGCGTGGCGTCAGTGTGAAAGACAGGCAAAGCAGGGTTTTTAGAGTACGGATATTTTCCCTCTGAAAAATTCCTCGTGCTCGCGCCGTCGCGCTCCCAAGTCTCTAAAAACCCTACTTTGCCTTTTTTATTTTTTTTCCAGTGCCGAATCTCTTTTGCAATTTCTCGCACAGGTTGGATCGCGCCTATTTCATTATTCGCGTACATAACTGAAACCAAAACAGTGTTTAATTTGAGAGCTTTTTTGATTTTTTTTATATCCACTATTCCATTTCTCTCCACTTCAACGTAAGTAACTTCCGCTTGTTTTGTTTTTCCCAAATGTCTAAAAACTTCCAATACTGATGTATGCTCAATATTCGTCGTTATAATGTGAGGTAAATTGAAATACTGCTTAAAATTCTGGACCAATCCTAAAATGGCTAAATTGTTACTCTCCGTGGCCCCAGAAGTGAAAATAATTTCATTATCACGCGTATTTAAAATCTTGGCGACAATTGTCCTTGCCTCTTCTAATTTAATTTTTTCCTTTACTCCCAACTGATGGATGGCCCCCGGATTAGCCGAAGCGGAAAGAGCGGAAGATGCGTAATCCAGATATATTTTTCTTATTTTATTTGTTGAGTTTTTATTTGATTTGACCATAAAAATAGTATATATTATCCAGATATGAATATAAAGTTCGAAATCGCTTTTTTTGTCTTTGTCGGGATAACTCTTTTAATTGGCGCTCTTTGGGTTATCATTACAGAAAAACGCTTAAAAAGATTTTTTATTGGAAAAAAAGCCAGAGATTTAGAGGATGTTATCATTATGTTAGAGCAGAATATCGTTAAACTAAATAAAGCAAAAGAAGAAATGCAAAGAGATATTGCTATCATAGACAGTAAAATCAAAAAAAGTATTCGCGGACTTGAGACTATACGTTTTAATCCTTTCCCCGATCAAGGTAGCAACCAAAGCTTTGCTGTTGGAATTTTGAATGAAGAAGGCGATGGGGTGGTATTTTCAAGTTTATATTCTCGCGACCGAATGAGCGTATTTGCCAAACCTATCAAAAATAATAAGTCGGAATATGAATTGAGCGCCGAAGAAAAAGAAGCTTTGCAAAAGGCAAAAGTATTGTAAGTTTTAACAGTGAGCGACTGGATTCTTCTCTGTTCCCAAAAAATTTACAATACTTTCGCCTGAATAAAATATGAATGAAAACAATAAAAAACAAAATACACCAGCGCGCCCTTTGGCCATAGGTCCTCAAGCAAGACCGCCCGTAGTAGTGATTATGGGCCACATTGACCATGGCAAATCAACACTTCTGGATTACATCCGAAAAACAAATGTGACCGAAAGCGAAACGGGAGGAATAACTCAAAATATTTCCGCTTATGAAGTTGAGGTTCCTCAAGAGGAACCGAAATCCCGAGAGAGCGAAGCGAATCGAGGGATCCCTCGATCAACTCGGGCCTTCGGCTCTGAGGCTCAGGCTCGAAGAGATGATTTTGCTAATCGCAAAATCACTTTTTTGGATACCCCGGGTCATGAAGCTTTCTCAAAAATGAGAGAACGCGGAGCCTCGATTGCTGATATTGCTATCTTGGTGGTATCGGCGGAAGATGGTGTAAAACCGCAAACGATTGAAGCGTGGAAAACAATCACGGAAATGAAACTCCCGTCCATTGTCGCAATAAATAAAATAGACAAGTCCAGCGCCAATATTGAAAAAACAAAAACGGAATTAGCGGAAAATGAAATCTATTTGGAAAATTACGGAGGCAAAATACCATATGTGGAAATTTCCGCTAAAACCGGCGCTGGAGTGGATAGTCTGTTGTCCTTAATTTTAATTTTGGCGGAAATGGAAAATTTCACTAAAAATACCGAGGGAGGCGCTTCTGGTTTCATAATAGAAACAAATCTCGATTCTAAACGCGGAATCCAAGCAACTTTGATTATTAAAAATGGAATCCTGCGCAAGGGAATGTTTGTGGTCGTGGAAGATGCTATCTGTTCCACCCGCCTCATCCAAAATTTCAAAGGAGAGATAATAGACATCGCTTCTCCCTCCTCTCCAATACGTCTTTGTGGTTTTGATAAAATGCCTAAAGTGGGAGCTCCATTTAAAACTTTTAAAAATAAAAAGGACGCTCTAAAATACACGCAAGATTATAAAAATTCGAGAGTGGAACTTTCGCTTGGAAATTCAACTTTCAAATCAGAAAACCCGCCGGTTTTGGCCGTTAAAAAAATAATTCCAATACTGCTCAAAACCGATGTGTCTGGCTCGCTCGAAGCCATTGAAAAAGAAATAACTAAAATAAAAAGCAAAACAGAAATCCAAAGCGCGGAATTTAAAATTATAAGGAAGGGCGTCGGACCAATTTCCGAATCAGATATAAAAAATATATCTAACAGTGAAGATGCAATTATCATTGGATTTAATGTAAAAGCTGACAAGAGCGCTCTCGAAGTTGCCCAAAAAAGAGGAATAGTTATTTCTTTTTTTGATATTATTTACAAGATGACAGAATGGCTTGAAGAACAGATGGAAAATAGAAGACCTAGAATTGAGACCATAGAGACCACCGGTCGAGCAAAAATTATCAGAGCTTTCAGTCGCACCAAAGAACGTCAAATAATAGGAGGAAAAGTGACAGAGGGACGTTTGCTCTTAAATGGAACAGTCAAAATAATGCGCCGAGAATTTGAAATTGGACGTGGAAAAATTGTAAATCTGGAAAAAAGTAAAATAAAAACGAACGAGATCGCCGAGGGCTCCGAATTCGGCATGATGATCGAATCAAAGATAGAAATTGCGCCAGGCGATATTATAGAAATGTTTAGAATAGAACAAAAATGACTCAAAGAAATGAAAAAGTGGCAAATTACATTAAAGAACTCACCGCCGAGTTTTTGGGACGAGAAAATAACAGAACTTCGCTTATCACTGTTACTTCGGCAACTTGTTATCCTGATTTAAAACGCGCTACTGTGTTTATAACTGTACTTCCGAGTTCAAAAGAAAAGTCGGCGCTCCAATTCGCCAGACGCAAAAGATCGGAATTGCGTGAATTTTTTAAAAAAAATATGACTCTAAAAAATATTCCTTTCATTGATATCGCTATCGACTTAGGAGAAAAACACAGGCAAAAAATTGACGAATTGCTTCGAGAAAAGTAGGATATAATATTGGCCTGGTAGCCAAGTGGCGAGAGCGTAGCGAATATGACATTCCTCTGCGCAGAGATTAGAACGTTTAAAAAGCAAAGTTTGATTAATATGTAAAGTTACGGCCTGGTAGCCAAGTGGTAAGGCATTCCTCTGCAAAAGGAATATACGGCGGTTCAATTCCGCCCCAGGCCTCCAAAAAAAAATTATCCGAGTTCCCTTTTGGTGGGCGAGGGGGGACTCGAACCCCCAAGTCTTGCGACATTAGTTCCTAAAACTAACGCGTATGCCAATTCCGCCACTCGCCCAATATTAATAAATATACTAGCAATAAACCCACTAAACTCCAAATAAAATATGGGAATTTTCATCCCAAATACGCACAGCAATTGAACTTGTGGTCAGGCATAGTTTTCTGCTGAAAACTTGCACGACCCTGACTCGCACCGTCGTGCTCCGTCTCGCACAAAACATAACATGTTTTGTGCGCCCACCAGGGATCGAACCTGGGACATTCTCCTTAAGAGGGAGCTACTCTACCAGCTGAGTTATGGGCGCAAATATATTAAATTAAATTTTTAAACTTTTTTAAAAACTTCCCAGTGCCCGAGGTGGGAATCGAACCCACATCCCTTGCGAGACACGATTTTAAGTCGTGCGCGTATACCAGTTCCGCCACTCGGGCAACGAGCTGAATTATATGTATAAAATCAATAAATTACAAGCTCTTCATTAAATTATGCATTTTTCCTTGACATTTGTGTTGATAAATGCTATACTATCCAAGTATGGATAAATTAAATAAAAAATCAATATTTTTCCGCTTGGGAATACCAGCTATTTTGGCTTTGGGTATAGTAATAATTATACCAATAGACACCTACGCTGAAGGTGGATACAATTATAATTATGATACCTTCAGTGGCTTTAGCAATCAACATATCTATCAGGCGCCAATCTATAGTCCTGCGCCAATTTATTACTCTCCTACTCCTGCGCCAACAATTTACTCAAGTAGCGCAAACCCAGATACTCTAACTGCCTCTAAAACAGTCACGACTGATTCGACAAATACTTCTGTTGCGAAATCGAAAACCTCGGATAATAACAGTCTTACAGCTAGCGCTATCTTTGGGTTAATCTTTGGGTTAAAAAATGGTCTCTATCCTTCCAGCTTGATTCAGTGGATACTTTTTGCAATATTAGTTTTATTAATGGTCATATTAGTGAGAAAAATTTATGGTGGCAGCGAAAAATATAACGCAATACCAATGAAACATAAATAAAAACATCAAAAAAGCCCCTCATCATAAGGGGCTTTTTTGATTGACTTTTTCTACGTTTCGTGATAGAATACAGAGTGTGCAAGTTCTTTGACAAAAGGTTAAATGTGAATAGTGAATAGTTTGCTCACCAAGTAGCTAAAATTTCAGTGTCAAAGAGTCTCTTTGACATACAATACAGAATTGGCTTTTTGATGGGCGAACTATTCGTCTAAAATCAACACAATAAACCCGCGCCCTTTCAGGCGCACAACTGCGCCTTAACAGCGCGAAAGAAAGAAAAAAATGACAACAAACAATTGGTTAGAAATCGGGATATACATCTTGATTCTTCTCGCCCTGTCTCCGTTCGTGGCATACGTGCTCGCGAAAGCAGACCTGTTTTGGACTCAGCTCGAAAGCGGGGACATCAAATTTATTATGCATGGGGAAACTCTGCATAAAATAATATACGACGTCCGGGGTTTTAAACTGATTGATGGGAAGTTCAGTCCCACGACCCCAGAAGAAGAAACTCAAAAATCACATCCATGGTTTGGATTCTACTGGATCGGAATTCCGCCATTTGCTTCGGTCCATCACTTTCCAATCACCAAAGAAAGGGAAAATCCTGCCGGCAAGACGCCAGAGGAGTGGATTGAACGTGATGTGGGAGAAGAGTCTGTTTCCTCGCTTCGGTTTACTTTACCCCGATCCTACGTCCTTCTAAATGTAGAATTGGGAGATCGTACTCCGATAAACGTTCTGGTAGTTGCAAAGTTTCAAGTTGTAACTCCCTACATCCCTGTTTTTTTATTTAAAGGGAAGTTCTTTGAGAATGCCGGAGGAATTATCCGAGCGACGATAAGCGACATCCTTAAAGGTTATACACTCGACCAGCTCGTTGCGGCAGAAAAGGGCGAAGTTGGGGGAATCCTTGTAGGAATGAAACTCCCAGACAGCGAATTCAACGGGGAACTCATAAAACAAGTTGGATTGCGTCTAGTGGGAATTTCAATCCCGCAGTATGACCCGTCTGACGATGCTCTTCGTAAAGCAATGAATGCACGAATTGTTGCCAAAAAAGAAGCAGAAGGGTTAGTGGCAGTGGCAAGGGGTCATGCTGCTCAGCTCAAAATACGAGTCGAAGCCGACGCAAAAGCGGCGGAAAGACTCGCTATCGCGCGAGGGGCTCTTGTTAGAGCAACATTAATCCAACTCCAAGTTAGCGGAGCTAGTGGCGACGTTTTGGCGCAAACAACAGCAAGCGCCTTAAGAGCAGAGTCCCTAGCAGGACCTACCTCGAAAATCATAACGCTTGTTGAAGGCAGTGCGCCAGTCGTGGTCCCCGTCGGAGGAAACAAAGTATGATTATGATTAGAACCATTTTCTCACTGATTGTGGTGATCATCATCATAGCGCTCATCACAAATCAGTATAGAAAAACTGGAAAGCCATTTCCGTTGGGCTGGACTGGAGCTGGGATTGGAATGTTGCTTGTAGTTTTCCTCTTCTCGAGGGGTTGCAACAAGCCTACGGCCACACCGCCACAATCCGTAATGACGACGATTGTCATCAAGAAAGTTGGCAAGCAGCCAACTTTGTACAAATTCAGCGACTACGCAGACAACTGTGTTTCGTTAAAAATAGAGGTCTACGACTTCTATTGGTATCCAAAGGGGGGACGCGTAACTGCGTTCCCACCTAAGGGTGAACCGTTCGTCGACACCCCAGGCGTCGACGTCAAAACGCACTACGAGCCAGGAGTCTGGCGGTGGTGCGCAAAAGACCCCGGCACTATTGGTATCGAGGTCTGGCAATAACGGCCTTAAATCGCGCTGGCCACGCAAGCAAAAGGGCGGATCGTTCTCGCGAACGACCGCCCTTTTAACATTGACTTTTTATATGTTTCGTGATAGAATATGGGAAAGTTTCATTGATAAATGAATAAACCCGCGCCCTTTCAGGCGCACAACAGCGCCTGTGGCGCAGAACGGAAAGTTATGACTTGGATAAAAAATGTAGCGCAAGTATTTGAGAAAGTGGAGAAATTCACTTTCTCACTTATTTGTTCTGTCACAGCCCTCATCATCTTGGTGGTGTTGGGCACAACGATCTTGGGATCGTTACGACTAGGCCTTATTGCATGGTGTGTTTTCATGGCCTTGTCTGTAAGCAAGTTTTTGGTTTCAGTTCCTGAGGTTACGGGACTGTTGACCATTAACATTTTCTCGGGGAAGCTTATACCATATGGAACTGGACTACATTTCCGGTATCCATGGGAACAAGTTAAAGAAGGCAACTACATTAACCTTCAGGTTATTACGGAGGATATGTCGGAAAGTTATCCGGCGCAAGATGGCCCAGAGATGATATTGAAGTGGTCATTCCAATATAGGCCATACCTAAATTTCCTCGAGAGATACATCTCTGCTGACGACAATACGATAAAAAAGGGATTTAAGGATGTTGGCAGTAGCATCCTTTCTGCTAACATCGCTGGGTTCAAAGCTGGTAATTGCAAGAAAAATCAACAGGCGATTGAAAAAGAGCTCAAGAGAGAATTCGAGGAAATGAAGCCAACTCCCGAAGAGCTCTACGGGACAGAATTGGTTCGCGTATCACTTGCCGACGTGGACTATGAGCCAACTGTTCAAGCCGTTCGAGCAAGCGAACAAGTTGCAGCGATATTAAGAAAAATCGCAACAGCAATCCGAAAAGATCATCCGGAAATAACCCAAAAAGATGCCATGAACGCCGCGATGATCATCCACGGTAAGATTCAAAAGAATGTCGTGGAAGTTGAAGGACATGGTGGAGAAGCATTGGCGGCACTTCTTATCGCAATGTCGCGAGGAGGTGGAAAATGAGCGCAACACCATCTACTACTTCGGGACACACCAGTCGCGCACAAGACCCATCAATCGTCCAAGAAAGCCAAAAAAGCATTAGGCTAATTGGCACGATTTTTGGATTTGTGGCACTGGTGCTTGTTATTTGGAACATCTACTCTTGGGTATCTACAACTACGCCACCGCCGCTACAATCCGCGACAACCCAGCAACAATACACGAAGGCAATAATTTTGCGGTTCGATGGCTTCACGCCGTGCGACCCGCCGATTGACTTCGGTTTCGAACTCGATACTCAGGGAGACCCAATCTCCCTGAAATTCCCTGGCATTGAAAAACCGGTGGAATACTCCGGCAAGGGGACGATTAACGCCCCCGAACAGAGAACATCGGGATCTGTGCACATTGCTTCCTTAGACCCAGCTAAACAGGCTCGGGTCAGAATATGGGAAGTAATAACAATCCAAAAAAGGTAAATGGCCGTAATCGCGCTGGCCACGCAAGCAAAAGGGCGGACCGTTCTCCTGAACGACCGCCCTTTTAACATTGACTTTTTATATGTTTCGTGATAAAATATGGGAAAGTTTCATTGATAAATGAATAAACCCGCGCCCTTGCGCATAACTGCGCCTTAACGGCGCGAAAGGAAGCAAAATGAAAAGACTAATGGCAACAGTAGGTTTGATCATTCTTATCGTCATCGGCATTGTGTTGATAATGGTCGGAGTGGAGACCTACGGCGTGAACACTGGAATAATCCTGTTAGCGCTCGTGGCATCATACCTTGTCTTCAGCTATACCATCGTCCCTGTGGGCAAAGTAGGTATGATGACAGTATGGGGAAAACCAACTGGAGATGAAACTCTCGCTCCTACTTGGTATTTCACTCCTCTTGGAATCGTGTCGATCCGAACGGAAGCCGGCACAGTTTTCCAAGACGAACTACCGGCAGATCCTGAAAAAATCTACCGCCTTCCAGAAGGAGCCAAGGACGATGGAAAAATACCAGAGGGCATGTTTCCGCCTATCCGAGTAAAGTTTGGACAGCCTAAAAAAAACGATAACCCAAGGCTTAAGGACGACCCATACAATGTTGCCATGGTTGCAGAAGTAGTGCCAGTAGTAAGCTGGCGCATCAACAACGCAACTATGTTCTTTACAGTAATGGGAGACGTGACAAATTGTCGGCAAATTCTGGCTGACAAAGCAGTTGAACTGTTTGGTGATGAGTTTGCCAATATCACACCAGCGAAAGCGGCATTAACACTAAACAAAACAAGCGAGAAACTTGAAACCATGCTCAAGAATGAAGCACAAACGAAAAACTGGGGCATTGAAATCAAGGACGCCTACGTTAAGCCTTTCATCTTCACGCACGCGCTTAATACGTCGGTCATTGGTGTTTCAATTGCGCAACAAAACGCAAGGGCAACGATTCACCAAGCAGAAGGCGCGGCGAAAGCAGTAGAAATCTCCGCAGGAGCCGAGAAGACGCGTTTAATCAAAACTGGACTTGCAAAAAAAGATGCAACAGGCGAAATCATTGAACTCTTGCCGGATGCAAAAACAAAAGCTAGCATGGACGCATTGAGAGAAACAAAAATCGGCACACTCGTTTTGGGTGGCGACCCTACTAAAACGATGCTCAGCATCGGAGAGGAAAAAAACAAATGAATACAACTGCCATATCCATATTCCTAGGAGTTGTGATGTTTGCTCTCGCTGTAATCATCAAAACTGGTTGGCGACCACCATCACAATCAAAAATACCCTGGGGTTGGATTGGGGCTGGGGTTGGAATGTTGCTCGTAGCAGCTTTCTTCCTTAGGGGTTGCAACAGGTCTAAAACGACACCACTCTCCACGCCAACGATAGCGCCAGCATCAGTCCGGCAAGTCGTACAGATGCCGGACCAGACGACTCCATGCACTATTGATATCGCGGAGATTCGTGATATTTACACCGATGGCGAACCTATCTGGATCTTGCCACCAGGATGGTCCGAGAGTAAAAAAATTTACTACTCGGGAAAAGGACATCTAGTTGTCCAGGGTGGAGACATCCATTCTGGAGTATGGAAATTTTGGTCCGGCGACACAAACAAAGTCGTCCTGATTAGAATTTTCACCTTGCGGTAACGCAAAGTAACACCTGACCAGTGTAAAAAAGGTTAAAATGAGGTAAATGGCCGTAATCGCGCTGGCCACGCAAGCAAAAGGGCGGATCGTTCTCGCGAACGACCGCCCTTTTAACATTTTTACTAGGTTATTCCGACCCCTTCTACGTCTTTCCTTTAACAAGGGAAAGGTTAGATTAGAGATGATTATGGATTAGGAGGTAAATTAACCTTTCCCTGTTCTGGATTTATTTGGGATTTAGGTATATTTAATGTATTTAAGATAACACCCAGAATAGCCCAAACTCCCATCATTATGGTAAGTCCAATAATACCCCAAAGCATATGTTCTTTTCCTTTTGTCTTTGCCTCTTCATTGTCTTGATGAGCAATAAATTCAAATACGCCGTAAAGAAAATATGCCAAGGCAAGAGCGAAGAGAAAAAGTATGAGCGGGTTTATGATGAACTTGTCAACATTGCCTACAAAAGAATCCACGCTCGCATAAGCTACTTTAGTAAAAAATAAATCCATTTTTTATCTTAATTACTGAACAACCGGGATAGTCGGAAGCGTTATCTGACCAGTATTACTAACATCAAATGTATTCGTCAGAATCTTCACCAGTCCCCAGACAGCAACAATAACAGCCAAACCAATAATGCCATAGATCATTCTGTCTCTTCCCGCCTTTTTCGCTTCTTCATCGCTAGAAATCACATAAGTAATGACTCCCCAAACAAAATAAACCACTCCCAGCGCTATCAAAACCGGAACGACTGAGTTAAGAATTTGCCCTATTCTACACAAAATTCCCAATAATGTTCCCCCTGGACCAATAGCACAACCCCCAGAAGTGGAACCGACAGTTGAAATCTGCGCCAGCGCCATAACAGGCGCCAATCCAAAAACAAAACCTGATAACACAATTAATTTCTTTTTCATAATTTTACTTTATGACTTTATAAACTTTATAATTTTCTACTAATAATGCGACCTTATAAATAATAATATACGCAATTATACCATAAACATAACTAAAACAAAACAACTATTATGGCGCCTTCACCTGTGGAATAGCATATTCTATGCCAAAAGTATTGCCTAATATATTAACCAAGCCCCAAACTGAAACCATCACCGCTAGAGCGATTATTCCCCAGATCATAAATTGCCTGCCTTTTTCTTTTTTCGCCTCTTCGCCACTATTGATGACAAACTGCACCACGCCCCAGACAAACAGAGCCACCGCCAAAGCAAAAATAAGCGGAATGACAGATATATTGATAATGCAAGTCGCATAACCTAAAAGATGTTGAAACTGAGGATCGGTGCCTAATTTACAACCAAAACCGGCTGGAGCTGGCGGGTTTGACGAATCTGGCGGATATACAAAATTAGGATCATTTGGATTAGTATGGGTAGGATCATAAGGATTATATCCGTGTACTGCTACCATCGGACTAAATATTCCAATAAGCGCAATTAGTATTAAAATAAATAAACCGTATTTTTTTATTTTTCTCATTACTTTATAAATTTTACGAACTTTATAAACTTTCTACTAATCTTAAAGAGCAAGCACGGTACTTGATATAAGGTTAGCGATAGCCCACGACCCTAAAAGTATCGCCGCGCCAATTAAAGTATAAAGAAGAGCGCCCTTGGCCTTAGTTAATTTTTCCGAATTACCTCGAGCCGCGACAAAAAGAAAACCGCAGTAAATGATCGCTAAGGCAACAATCGGTATACCTATTTTAAGCACGCCTGTTAAAAGAGTCTTGATAAATTCCTGTATGCTAGCTGGCCCGGTAGGACCTAGTGGATTAACAATTCTACCTTGAGCGCCAGGATCACTAGGAACAATAGTAATTTGCGCGAAAGAAAGAATTGGCGTCAGAACTAAAAAAGTCGCTAAAACTATTTTAGGCAGATTCTTCTTAAGAATTCTCATCTCCTTATTATATATCATATTAAAAACCAATCCAAGTCCAAGTCCCTGGGGAACTCAAGGTTGATAATATAACCTTAACAATAAGCCAAGCGCCAGCGGCGATCACCAGACCGATGACGGCATTAGTAAAGACCCTTTTTGCTATTCCCCTCTTTTCGGTGCTACCCCCGGAGGTGACAAGTTCAAAACCGGCATAAAAAAACATTAGCGCGGCAATCGGCACAACCAAACCAAGAAAAATAAAACCAATTGCATTATTAATAAGTGTTATAAAAGCTTGGAAATTACAAGGCGCTGGATTGATTGTTGTTCCGCAAGGAATTATTGGATCTCCTAATTTATAGGCAAAAGAAAAAACAGGTATCACCAGTATTAAAAATACTGCAAATGAAATTAAAAATTTTGTTGTTTTTTTCATGGTTTGGTTTTACTCACCATGACCTCTTCGAGCCTGAGTTTCAGAGCAAAGACCTGAGTTAATTATCGAAGGGCCATATTATTATTTTAGTAATAAAAGTCCCAGTTTGCTATTGGCGTCAGATATGGCATTTTCAACCGTAACATTATTAGAAAGCACCCCATCAACCATATTGCGGAAAATGTTATCTGTGCCATTCGGCGATGGATCAAGCCAACTCCTGGCATAAAGCGCGGAATCGTAAAAAATTGGAGAATAGGCGTCGGTTGGTTTTATTTTAAGCAAATCCCGACGGGCTGGCGCTACCCCTTCCGCGATAGCAAATTTGGAAGCAAAGTCCCCTCCCGACAGAAGTCCGGCGGCCGTAAAAGCCGTATTAAAATTCTTGGAGGAAGACAAAATGGCTATGCCTGTCACCCGAGCGCCAGTTAGTTTAAAATTCGCATTCTTGATTTGGGGCAAGGGCGCGACTCCCAAGTTCTGATTCGGATTTCTATTAATCAAGGATAAGAGCTCGCTCGCGAACCCAAAATAAAACGCCAAACCCTCTCTCGAAAAAGCGTCATCGGAATTTGGAAACGATTTATTCCAGGAATAAACATCTTTGTTGGGGTCGGCAAAATCGGTATAAAATTTTAAGATTGAAGCAAGATCGTATTTTGGATTGGTGACAATTGCATTTAAACTAGAATTAAAAATTCCATTTTTTTCCGTCACAATTCCATTTCCAGCCTGCATAAAAAGAGCGGATATAATATCTTTAGCGTTAGTAACGTTTGAAAATTGCCCCAAGGCAACCGCGTTTTTTATTATTTTATTAGAATCGTCTTTTTTAGTAAGAGTGGGAACAACGGCCGATAAGTCATCCCAAAAAGCCGGAGGATAAACAATTCCATTGGCGTCCAAAATGCTTCGATTGTAATACATCATAAGCGGATCAATAGATAAAGGAAAAGCTAAAATGCCTTTGGAGGTCAAAAACACTTCCCCGGCGGAAGCATAGTTATTCTTAAAAGAAGCCAAAGAATAACTGCCATATGGGATAGTAACGATTTTATTGGCATAATGAAATGCCAGATTGTCAGGCAGGAAAAATATATCGGGCCCTACCCCGCCCGCTAACGCTTCAAGCAAATCTTGATCAAAAGTGTCCGCAGATTTTTGCACATATTTCACGACAAAAGCAGGGTTAGCATTATTAAATCCTTCCAAGAGTGGCGTCAGCCCCCTTTGTTGCGCTGTTCCCCATAAGACAATAGTGCCAAGATTTCCGGGCGCATTGTTCTTTCCGATCGGTATCGCGCCAGAAAAAACTAAAATACCAAAGATCGCCAAGGCGATGAATATGATTATAGTTATAAGTTGGAAATTTTTCATTATAATTATAAAATTAATTCTTGACTAGTATCATACCATAATGATGAGCCCCGACATTAATATCTCTCTCTATCGTAAAACCCTTTTTCTCAAATATTTCTTTCGCCTTATTTTGGGGAATGGTTATTTTAAAATCTACAACAGCAGAATCTCCTAACCAATCAATGAGAAGAACTCTACCTTTAGGCTTTAATATTCTCTTTATTTCTAGAATAAACTTTTCTTTATCCTCCACTTGAAAAAGAATATTGGAGGCAATAACCGCGTCAACAATGCCATCCCCTATCTTCGTTCCACCGATTTTTTCAACATTCCCCCAAATAATTTCCACATTATTCAGATGCGCTTCTTTTACTTTATTTTTAATCGTCATTAAAAAATCTTTCACTATTTCAACAGCATAGACTTTTCCTCTTGACACCAGAGACCCTGCGGCCACAGAATAAAAACCAGTTCCGGCGCCCAAATCCGCTACGATATTATCTTCTCTTAATCCGAAAGCTCTTAAATTTTTTACTGGATCGGTGAACATGATTATATTATAGTATGAAAAAGTCTAATTTGCATTGAAGTTATGAACAAAAACCCTTGCTGTCAAAGAGACTCTTTGACATGTTATAATGAGTTAATGAAAAATAGGGATTATAAAAATTTTGCGTCGGGATCCATAGTACATATTTACAATAGAGGAAATAATAAAGAAAAAATATTTTTTAATGAACAAGATTACAAAGCTTTTCTTTTCAGAATTGGACTTTGTTTGGGGTTCACGCAAGAAGAATTAAATAAAAAAAACTTAATTGCTATGCCCTACTCTAGAATTAGAATTACTGAAACAAATAAAAATAATTTTAAACTTCATGTTTTCTCTTTAATGCCCAATCATTTTCATTTATTAATCGAACAAGTTGGAAATATTTCAATTTCAAAATTAATATCTAAACTTTGCACAAGTTATTCAAAATATATAAATAAGAAATATAAAAGAGTTGGACATGTTTTTCAAGATTGCTTTAAAGCAGTACTTATTGAAAATAATCCTCAATTAATGTGGACATCATCTTACATTCATATGAATCCGGTAAAAGATGGGCTAGTAAAACATCCAAGCGAATATAAGTGGAGTAGTTATAATGATTTTATAGACAAAAGAAATTTACCAATAATAAATAAAGAACTATTAATTGCCACTTTTGGCGATGAAAAAAATTTCATAGAACAAACATTGGTTCTTAATGTCAAAGAGTCTCTTTGACATACCCTTTGACATGTTTGTTTTTGGTTTAAATACAAGCCAAAGACGCAATACCGTCACCATTACGCAAGCGCATAATTGTTACACCTTGGGTCTGGCGACCGAGAGATGAAATATCTTTTAAGGCGGTTCTAATCACCTGACCTTTCTTGGACATTGCGATTAATTCTTCTTCTCCACCAGTCAAAACTTTTGCCACAATAAGTTTACCTGTCTTTAAAGTCACTTTGGCGGTTTTCACACCTGAACCGCTCCGGCGCTGTACTTTATATTCTTTCAAGTCAGTTTTCTTGCCAAAACCATTTGCGCTCATTGTGAGAAATGCGCCTTGCTCGCCGCCTTTTTTAACCACATCTACGCCAATAACTTCATCATTCTTTCCTAATTTTATACCACTTACTCCCCCAGCCGTTCTACCCATTTCCCGCACGTCAGATTCTTTAAATCTAATTGATTGCCCCGCGGCTGTCGCAATCATAACTTCATCACCTTTTTCAGTAAGCAAAGCGGAGATAAGTTGGTCATCTTTATCGAGACGAATAGCGATGATGCCACTTCGACGCACATCTCTGAAGGAAAGAGAAGACATCTTTTTGGCTGTCCCTTTTTTTGTCACCAGCATAAGAGAAGTCGGGGACTGATTAATATCCTTCGACATTGCCAAAATAGAATTGACTTTTTCTTCCGTTGAAAGTGAAAGAAAATTCATGATGGATTTACCGCGGGTTGCTCGACGAGCTTCAGGAATATCATACATTTTCATTTGATAAACTTTTCCAAGGTTGGTGAAGAAAAGCAGGTTGCTGTGGGTAGAACCCGAGACAAGCATTGTGACAAAATCTTCTTCTTTAGTTTCCAGATCAATCACCCCAATTCCACCCCGCTTTTGCGTATGGTATTCAGACGGATCAGTGCACTTTACATATCCGCCGGCCGTTAAGACAAGCATCGTTTCTTTTTCTGGCATCAAATCTTCATCGGAAATTTCTTTTACTCCACTCTTGATAATTTTAGTTCTTCTTTCGTCAGCATATTTTTCACGAATTTCTTGCAATTCTCCCGAGATCGTTTTTAATATTTTCTTTGAACTAGACAAAAGATCCTTGAGAAAAGCAATAAATTTCTGTTTTTCCGCCAATTCATCTTCTACTGCCTTTCTTTCAAGCCCAGCCAGTTTCGCTAATTTCATTTCCAAAATAGCCGCCGCTTGCAAATCTGAAAACTTAAATTCCTTCATCAAATTAAACTTTGCAATTTGAGAATTCTTAGATCCACGGATAACAGTAATCACCTGATCTATTTTATCCAGCGCCTTTTTAAGACCAAGCAAGATATGCTCACGCTCCTCTGCTCTCTTTAAATCATAAGCGCTTCTTCTCTTTACTATTTCTTTCCGATGTAAAACAAACTGCTCCAAAATAGACTTCAAGGAGAGAGTTTGGGGCACCCCTTCTACCAAGGCTACGATATTAAAATTAAAATTTGATTCGAGTTGAGTATTTTTGTAAATATAATTTAAAACTTTTTCTGGATACGCGTTCGATTTTAAATCAATGACAATTCTAATATCTTTGGCTGATTCATCCCGCAGTCCCTTGATGCCTTCGAGTTTTTTTTCTTGTACTAGCTCGGCAATGGCTACTATCAGATTTGATTTATTCACCCGAAAAGGAATGGAAGTGATAATAATAGAAAAGTTGCCATCTTTTTGTTCTATTATTTCTGCTTCACCCCGACAGACTATTCCACCCCGTCCTCCTGAGTAAGCATGTAACATATCTTTGTAGCCATAAGCAATACCCCCGGTCGGAAAATCCGGTCCTTTTATAAATTGCATCAAGTCTTCAGTCGTGGCATTTTCATTTTCTATCAAATAGATAGTCGCATCCAAGACTTCTGCTAAATTATGCGGGGGAATATTCGTCGCCATCCCAACAGCGATACCCAAGGTGCCATTTAAAAGTAAGGCTGGCACTGCGGCCGGAAGCACAATCGGTTCTTTGCGCGTCTGATCGTAGTTGGGCCTAAAATCAACCGTCTCTTTCTCTAGATCTCGGAGTAATTCACTGGAAATTTTTGACATTTTCGCCTCGGTATAACGATGAGCCGCCGCATTATCCCCGTCAATAGAACCAAAATTGCCTTGTCCTAAAACAAGCGGGTAACGATAAGAAAAATCCTGCACCATACCAACCATAGATTCATAAACCGCCATATCTCCATGCGGATGATATTTTCCAAGCACATCTCCGACAACCGCGGCCGATTTCCTAAAACGCGCAGAAGAAGTGAGCCCCATTTCATGCATAGTAAACAAAATTCTGCGATGCACCGGCTTTAATCCATCTCTCACGTCTGGCAACGCGCGGGAAGTGATAACAGACATAGCATAAGCCAAATAGGACTCTTTCATTTCCGAGACAACATCAATTGGAAGAATTTTATCCAGGTTGCTTACCCCATTATTTTTCCCATCTTCTGTTTCTAAAGATTTTTTGGCCATAAAAAATTATTGTTGCGCTTCTTCATTTGACTCCGAAATACTTTTATATCCGCCGACTAAGTTATCTTTTAATATAAAAAATGGCTTTAAATCGTTGCTTGCTTTTACCCGCAGATCAGGATTGCTTAAACTTTTTCCTAAAGAATAGAACCAAAGAAACAATAGAATGATGGCAAAAACAATGGTTAGAACATGTAAAATATGTCTTTTGACTTTCTCCGGCTGATTCCTTAAGTGAAGAATAATTTTCATTAGTATTTTGTATTATTTTATAAAGCTTTTAAAACTACCACCTCCCCTTCTTTACCTTCTAAATCTTTTAATTTGAGAGTCAATTTTTCTACCACCTCGGCTTTTTCTTCTCCAATTTCTTTAAGAAATGCCTTCAGGGACGCATCATCATAATCCATCGGTATTATCATTTTAGGTTCAAGGGATAATGCAAACTTAGTGGAAGCTTTAGCATCCAGGAGGTCTTTCCCGCCAATTGGCACAAAAAGAATGTCTGGATTACTTATCGCTTCAGACGCTTCTTTTGAAATTTCTCCATCCGACAATGCCCCAAGAAATACAATATTAATATTATCCACCGAAAATATATAAATAGTATTAATGTATTTTTTATTGGCCAGAAACACGTTGGACAACATCCCTTTAATAAAAATCTTTTTAACCTCATAATCTCCCGGGCCATTTATAACAAAAGGAACACGCTCCCCATGGGAAAGCTGTTCAAGACCATTATAATCAGCCTGATTAGTCGTGACCAGGGCAATATCTGCCCCAAAGTGAGCGTTTATGCCCGATTTAGAACTTTTACTAACAGGGTTAAAAGAGAGGATCGTTTCCCCCTGCTGAATTTTAAAAAATTGTTTACCGAAGTAAGTGATTATCATTGTTTATTGCATTATAACAAATTTTCTGCTATATTGGCAACGAGTCTTTTTGATTAAAAGCATGGATTTAGGGTAACCCTGCGAGACGCAAGTCAAACAGAACCTAAACCTTATATCCGCTTTAGAGCGGATATTTTAATTTTAGAAACATATTATTATGAAAAAAAAAGAAATAATGACAACCTACCTGGACCAATCAGAACAAATAGAGAAAAATTCGGTTTTAAGTTCTATTTTAAACCGCAGTGTAAATAAACCAGAGGTTAATTCTCTGGTGGAAGGAGCGGTTATCAGCGTAGAAAAATCATCAGTCTATGTGGATTTAGCGCCATACGGAGCAGGCATTATTTACGGTCGCGAATTTATTAACGCAAAAGATATTATAAAAAAGATAAGTATCGGAGATATTATCAAAGCAAAAGTCGTTGAAACAGAAAATGAGAATGGCTATATAGAACTTTCTCTAAAAGAAGCCAAACAAGCGCTCACTTGGAATGAAGCTGAGAAAGCAATCAAAGAAAAGACCGTAATGAGTTTAGAAATAAAAGATGCAAATAAAGGAGGATTAATTTTGGAATGGCAAGGCATCCAAGGATTCTTGCCCGCCTCTCAACTCAAAGCAGATCACTACCCTCGCGTATTGGACTCCGATAAAGATAAAATCTTAAAAGAACTTAAAAAGCTAGTCGGACAACAAATTTCCGTAATGATTATTTCAACCTTACCCAAAGAAGGCAAGTTGATATTCTCCGAGAAGGATAATAACCCGGAAGAAAAAAAGGAAATTTTAAGCAAATATCGTGTTGGAGAAGATTTAGATTGCACCGTCGCTGGATTGGTTGATTTTGGAGTGTTTATAAAACTGGAAGACGGATTGGAAGGTCTAGTACATATTTCCGAGCTTGATTGGGGGCTCGTGGAAAACCCTCGCACAATGTTTAAAATAGGAGATAAAATCCGCGCCAAAGTGATAGAGATAAAGGATGGTAAAATATCCCTTTCAATTAAAGCTCTCAAGGAAAATCCCTGGAAAGAATTTGAGGGAAAACTAAAAAAAGGAGACATCATTAAAGGAGTGGTCATTAAATACAACAAGCATGGCGCGCTCGTTTCAATTAAAGAAGGTGTGGCTGGACTTGTACACAATTCCACCTTCTCTTCCGAAGCTAAATTGCGTGAAAGATTAGAACTTGGAAAGAATTATAATTTCCAAATCACCTTATTTGAACCAAAAGATCAGAAAATGACTTTAGTTCATCTAGAGTAAAATATAAAAAAAACGGAAGCAAGGCTTCCGTTTTTTATGCTTCATTGGGTTTAATTTTTATCCATTCAAAAATCTCTTCTTGAAAAGATCCTTTACTATCAAAATAATCTAGAAAATCTACCCTACTTAAGATTTCGTTTTCGGGACGAATAATTTCTAAATAGTCGGGATAACTATTCCACTTATATGAATTTAAAAACTTTAAAGCTTCTCTCTTGTTTTTGATTCCCCGTTCTTTCCATTTTGAATCAATTAGTTTTATTGGATTAAGATGAATGTAAGAAAATAAATATTTTGCTTGCGTATTATTTTCGATATGTACAGATTTGAATTTTCCCTCAAATAAAGAACCTGTTCTGTTATGTCTAGCATTAAAATATTTTGAATAAGCAGTCAAAACTCTATGCATAAAGTCAGTAATTGTATTACTAAACGGAAGCCTTGCTTCCGTTTTTGGAGTTATATACAGGTGAAAATGATTGGGCATTAAAACCCAAGCACCGATATTGACTATTGACTCCCCTTTTTCAAAATCCCAAGCACTTATTTTTCTTTTAATAATATCATTATTAAAATCAATTCTTTGAATAGAATTACAAAGATACAGAAGTTTTAAAAACCTTTCATAATCCTTTTCGTCGAGAAAAATCTTCTGTTTACTATTACCTCTATTATATATATGATAATATTCGCCTTCAACAAAATCTATTTTTCTTATAGACATAATATATATTATATAAAATCAAAAAAACGGAAGCAAGGCTTCCGTTTTTTTAGGTAGTGGCGGCAGTTGTCGGTGTTGCATCTTCTTTCCCGATATCATTCATAATAGACATCACCTGCTCTGCATATCTCGGCACTATTCTCGGCGGATTGTAGGCGCGCAGAATTTGCTTGATTGTTTTATTGTCATAATGTTTCGCCGTAGTCGGATTATTGCCTCCTAAATTCAATGCCACAATTTCAATTGCTTCCTCATTTGAATTAAAACCGATCTTGCAAGAGCCCCAGCCAAAAGAGTTATATTTGACCTTTTTGCAGGCAAATTTGCCTCCAGTTGACTCTCTGATAGCGATCGCAGGCAAAAGACGCCAATCAAAGTTGTTCTTTTCAGCCTCTAGAACCATTTTCATACCCAAACCTTCCAAGGGCATATTATGCACCTTGAAATAAGCATCAATGGCATCTGACTTTAATTTTTGGGACTTAAGCTTTTTATCTATAGCGTCATTAATAGCTAGAAGATCAGAAGCTTTAATATTTTGTTTTTCTAAAGATACAACCGATGGAGTATTAACAACATCCATAACAGTTTGCGAGATAACTCTCACAGGAACTGATGATATTGTTAAAACTGGTAAAAGAAAAAATGACTCCACGAATCGTACCCATTTTTTATTTTCCATATAAAGCGGTTTTGCTCCGCCAACTCAAATACTGTAAAGACTCTAGTACTAACTGAAATGTTCTTATTTTATAAGCCTATAATGAAAATTATGAGCCTATCTAAGAACTTGCGTATAGTCTATCATAAGCTGAACTAAAAATCAATCAAAAAAATTAAGTTATTTTAAATACTTTTTCCGCAACTTTGTATGCTTCTCCAGCCCCCATTGTCACAAATATATCTTGGGAGCCTAATTTTAAACCCGTAATAGCTTCTTCCGCAGATTTAAAATCCGGAAATGCCTGCACGGCATCGCTTTCTAAACACATAGTCATAGCTAATTTTTCACTTGAAATACTCTCATCTATGTCTTCTCTGGCAAAATAGATGGGCAGAAGGAGCACTCTATCCGCTTCTTTAAAACTTTTGACAAAATCAGCAAAGAGAGCTTTAGTTCGACTATAGAGATGCGGCTGAAAAAGCACTGTGATTTTTTTAGCGTTCTGTTTGTCTCCTTTTGGATAAAGTTCCCGAAGCGCCTGCAAACTTGCCTTAATTTCCGTAGGGTGATGAGCATAGTCGTCATATATAATGACCCCCTCTTTTGTCTTTCCTTTCTTCTCAAGTCGGCGCCAAGTTCCAGAAAATTCGGCCAGAGATTTTTTAGCTATTCCTTCTTTAATATTTAAAATATCGGCTACGGCTAGCGCGGCGGCAGCGTTCATCCGATTATGAACGCCAGGCACAGAGAGCTTTGGAACTTTTTCTAAATATTTTGTATAATCTACCACCTTCTTCTTATATCGAGGCGCGAGCGCGATAGTATTTATGTCTTTTCCGTTGTAAACAACTATATTTTCTGTTTGGGACATAAATTGCTCAAATGCATTTTTGATATCCGCTATATCTTTGTAATAATCAAGGTGGTCAGCTTCAATATTTGTAATAACTAAAATTTCCGGTTTTATATTTAAAAAAGCCCGATTATACTCACAAGCCTCAACTACAAAAAAATCACTTTGGCCCACAACCAAATTGGACTTAGATTTGGGAAGCAAACTTCCAACTATCACGGAAGGGTCAAGTTTTGCCTCAATTAAAATTTTGGCAATCATCGCCGTAGTGGTTGTCTTGCCGTGAGTGCCAGAAACTGCAATGGTGTGTTTACCCTTCGTCACCAAACCTAGCATCTGCGGATAACTAAAGATGGGTATTCCAAGTTTTCCTATTTTTTTTAAAAATACTCCATCATACTTTTCAATAGCGGTTGAGTAAATTAAGAGATCAATATCTTTCGGTATTAATTCTATTCCCTGCCCTAATTTTATTTTCGCGCCAGATTTACTCAAATCTCTAATAATCACACTTTCGGATAGATCCGAACCGAAAACACTTTTACCCTCTAAAAGCATCAGACGCGCAATGGCGGAAATACCAATACCGCCGATACCGACAAAGAACACTTTTTTAATTTTCTTTAAATCTATCTCCATTTTTAAATGAACACTCAATATACCATAAATGATTAATATGTTAAGATGCAAAGATGAAAATTGGAATTTTTGATTCAGGATTAGGGGGACTTATCATTGCTCGGGCAATACGCAAAATGATGCCGAAATATGACTATGTTTACTTTGGAGACACAAAAAGAGTGCCTTACGGCAATAAATCGCGCGAGGCAGTGTCTCGATTTACTAAAGAAGCGGTAGATTATCTCTTTCGTAAAAAGAATTGCGCAATCGTGATTATCGCTTGTAATACCGCTTGCGCTCGAGCCTTGCGAGATATCCAGCAAAAGTATTTGCAAAAAAAATTTAAAAATAGAAAAGTGCTCGGTGTTTTAATTCCGGCGGCGGAGGCAGTCGCCAATTATAAAAGAGTTGGTATATTAGCCACCCTCGGCACCGTGACGACAAATGCATTTCCAGCCGAAATAAAAAAGTTGAGTAGTCGAATTAAAGTTTTTCAAAATCCAGCGCCAATGCTTGTACCACTTATCGAAGAAGGAGAGAAGGCGCTGGCAAAACAATTTATTTTAAAATATTTGAAACCGTTTAGAAATAAAAAATTGGACGCGCTCGTCTTGGGTTGCACCCATTATCCGATATTAAAAAACGAAATAAATAAAATTGCCCAAAAAGGGGTTAAAAAAATCAAAATAATTTCTCAAGATGAAATAATTCCTGAGAAGTTAAAAGAATATCTTAAACGACATTTGGAAATTGCCAAAAAACTTTCTCATCATAAAAGCATCGAAATTTTAGTCACCGACCAGACGCAGAATATGAATCGTCTGGTAAAGAAATGGTTCGGCAAACACAGTGTTAGGGTTATTTTAAACTCTTTACGATCTTCATAAATTTATCTCCCCGATCGTATTCATTATTAAACATTCCAAAAGAAGCAAAAGCGGGACTAAATAAAATAATGTCCCCAGTTTTTGCCAAAGAACGAGCTTTCAATACTATTTTTTTAAAATTCTTTTCCTGATAGATAACAAGACTTTTAATCTTTTTCAAACCGGGCATTATTCTATTTATTCCAGCACTTCTAATTAAGACCAAGACCCTTATATATTTGCTTATATCTTTAAATAAATCGTTGAAATCTAAATTTTTATCAGAACCACCCATAATTAAAATAATATTTTTATTCTCAGCGCCCAAAGCCCGCAAAGCGGCCGAGGTTGCCTCTGGAGCGCAAGAATTAGTGTCATTATAAATATCCACCCCTTTTATATTTTTAACCAATTCAAGTCTTCCGGGAATAGCTTTAAAGCTTTCTACCACTTTTCTAGTAATTAACTCTGAAACACCCAAAACTCTGGCCACCGTTAGAGCGCAAGCAATGTTCTCTAAATTATGTTCTCCTTTTAGTTTAATTTTCCAGTTTTTAGGAATATTTTTAACACTTGCATTTATTATTTTTCCGTTGGCTTTTCTTGCAAAATTTTTCATATTAGGTCCTAAAACCAGGATATCGCGCCTTTTTTGAAATTTGTAGATAAAAGCCTTATCGCTAAAATATTGTTTCAAATCATTTTTGTAATAATTCAGATGGTCCGGCATAAAATTGGTAAAAACGGAAATATGCGGAGAAATTTTTGCCTCACCCAAGCCCTGCAACTGCCAAGAAGAAAGTTCAAAAACAACAAAATCACCGTCTTTTACTTTTTTCAAAAGCGGCAAGGCGGCTGTGTTTCTAATATTTCCACCTAAAAAAACTTTTGGGTTTTTTATCCCGAGCTTTTTCGAGGGATTATCGAAAGCTTGTTTTAAGATTTCATAAATAAGAACTGTCGTGGTGCTTTTACCACGAGTCCCCGTGACTCCGATTATTTTCACCCTGGGCGCGAGTTTGATAAATAATGATTCATCCATTTCAATCGGAATGCCTTGCTGGCGGGCATGCGCAATATATGGAGAATCAAGCGCTACTCCTTGTCCTTTTAAAATAAAATCACAATTTTCAAAATCTTTTAATCTATGCTCGCCTAAAACATACTCTATATTTTTATATTTTCGGAGCTTCTGAAGCGACGGCCTGAGCGCAGTCGAAGGTTTTAAATCCGTGACTAAAACTTTTGTTCCGCATTCCGCCAAAAAAGCAATATCTCCGAGCCTTTTCCCCAAAAGCCCAAGACCCATTACTGTTACCTTTTTATTCTTAAAAAATTTTCTAAAATCACTCATAAAATGGCATTATTACAAGCTTTTTTCAACTCTTCTATATCATTAAAATGATATTTCACACCCTTGATTTCCTGATAATCTTCGTGACCTTTTCCAGCGCAAAGAATAATGTCCCCCGAATTTGCCAATTTTACGGCCTCCAGGATTGCCTGGCGCCTGTCTGGGATTGATTTCACTTTTTTAAGATCTTCCAAAGACAGATTGATTTTCATTTCATCAATTATTTTCTCGGCGTTTTCGCTTCTAGAATTATCCGACGTAAAAACAGCGATGTCAGACAGGGTCGCTCCAATTTTACCCATTACTTTCCGCTTAAACGGATCTCGATCCCCCCCGCAACCGAATATACATATTATCCTCCCCTGTTTGTTATTTATCTTGTCGTTCTTTTGGCTCATAAGTTCTTGGACCGTTAAAAGGACTTTCTCTAATGCATCAGGCGTATGCGCATAATCCACAATAACGAGAACTCCCTTAGAAGATGTGAAATGTTCAAATCTTCCACGCGGAGGTTTTATATTTTCTAAAATTTTATTTACCTTGAGCAGGTCAAAACCCAAAAGTGCAGAAGCACTCCAAACTGCAAGCAGATTATAAGCGTTGAATTTGCCAAGAAGTTTTGATTTAATTTCAATTTTATTGAAAGATAAATTTAAACCGCTGAAATCCAATTTTTTAATTTCGCCGTGAAAACTTGCAGACTGGGTAGTCGGAATACCGCTTGGTACTCCGACTACCAAGTCATAAAAAAATGGACGGGCCTTGATTCCTTCCACTATTTTAAAGCCATATTCATCGTCAGCATTAGTCAAGGCAAAAGCCTGGATAGGTAACATTTCAAAAAATTTCTTTTTTGCTCTGAAATAATTATCAAAATTCTGATGATAATCCAAGTGATCGTGCGTTAAATTCGTAAAAATCCCTCCAATAAAATTTATCCCCGAGACTCGCCTTTGATCTAACGCATGTGAAGAAACTTCCATAAAAACATATTCGCACCCTTTTTCCGCCATTTCGTTGAAAAGTTTAGTTAAAGAAACAGAATCAGGAGTGGTATGGGTAGCCGGCCTAATTTCTTTTACAATAATATTCTCGACAGTGCTAATAAGTCCCACCTTATAACCAAGTTCAGTGGCAATTCTATAAAGCAATGTGACCGTTGTTGTCTTGCCGTTCGTGCCCGTCACTCCGACAATTTTTAATTTTTTTGAAGGATTGCCATAATAACGCATTGCCCAAAACGATTTTCCTCTCCACCAGATCGTTTTTAGTTTTTTAAGTAGGTTTTTCATATTATTTTTCAATATATTCAAACCTTCTTTAGTTCCTTTAAAATGTTTATAAATTCCTAATTTTATTTGATTATTTTCCATAACACTTCTTAATTAATCAAAGATTTGCGATGCTGGGGAGCATTTATCAAACCGCATTTTTTGTATTTAAAAACTTCGCCCGTAACCGGATTAATCGCTCCGCACGGACAGGGATCATTTCTGCCTACTTCTCTATTTTGACCGGCAACCAAGTTTTTTTCTAAAAATTCTTTTGGTTCAGTGTGACTAACAACTAAGGTTTGTCTGGGTTCATTGCTTTCCATTTGAGCCGGTTCTGTGATGACGCTGATCAAAGAAAAAATTTGTTCTTTGAGCGCTTCTTCCATTCCTTTAAACATCGCCAGACCATCTTTTTTATATTCCACAATCGGTTCTCGCTGTCCATAAGCGCGTAAATTCACCGAAGAACGCAAATAATCCATCGCCTCCAAATGTTCCATCCAAAGCGTGTCCGTGGTGTAAAGCGCGATTCTTCGAACTGTTTCCATAAATTGGGCATCCCCTAATTTTTTTCTTTTTTCTTCAATTACAATATTTCTGCCTTCCTTCTCTGCCGTTAAACTTTGAAGCAAGATTTCAATCTCCTCTTTATTAGCTTTCAACATTTTTTGCCTTCTCTCATAAATAATCTTGCGCTGATGATTCATCACGTCATCATATTCGAGAGTATTTTTTCGAGCATCAAAATGAAAACCTTCTATTTTCGCTTGCGCCCCTTCCAAGGTCTTGCCAATGAAGCGATTTTCAATCGGCTGGTCTTCGGGTATGCCAAAACGTCCCATCATCGTCTTTATTTTCTCTGAACCGAACACCCGCATCAAATCATCTTCCAGCGAAACATAAAACTGCGTCTCGCCCGGGTCTCCTTGTCTGCCCGAGCGACCCCGAAGCTGGTTATCTATTCTGCGCGCCTCATGCCGTTCCGTGCCTAAAACAAAAAGTCCACCGACCCTTTTCACAAATTCATATTCTTCTTTTATTATCGGATTACCTCCGAGCTTGATATCAATTCCCCGTCCGGCCATATTGGTGGCGATAGTGACTGCGCCTCTTTTCCCTGCCTGAGCAATAATCTCTCCTTCTTTTTCATGATTCTTGGCATTTAAAATAACATGGGGCACGCCTTCTTGTTTAAGATAGGCGGAGAGAAGTTCATTTTTTTCTATAGAAATGGTGCCGATCAGCACCGGCTCTTCTTTGATGTTCAATTCCTTAACTTTTTTAGCAATCGCTTGAAATTTACCTTTCTCAGTTTGGAAAATTAAATCATTGTGATCTAGACGAACAATGGGACGATTGGTCGGAATAACGATAACATCCAAATTATAAACTTTCAAAAATTCTTCCGCCGAAGTTTCCGCTGTGCCGGTCATGCCGGAGAGTTTTTGATAAAATCTAAAATAGTTTTGAAAAGTAATCGAGCCAGATGAACGAGTTTCTTTTTCAATTTTCACGCCTTCTTTTGCCTCAATCGCTTGATGAATTCCTTCCGACCATCGTCTGCCTGGTTGAAGACGCCCAGTGAAAGGATCGACAATGATAACTTCTCCATCCTTCACGACATAATCTTTATCTTTTTCGAAAATCGCTTGCGCTTTTACCGCTGTTTCCAAATGATGAACGTATTTAATCCCTTTTTCCGTATAAATATTCTCCACTCCCAGAAGTCGCTCAGCTTTAGTGATGCCAACATCCGTTAAAGTTATCGCTTTTAATTTTTCATCAACTTTGTAATCAGCCTCTCGTTTAAGTTGTTGGGCAATTTTATAAAATTTCAGATAAAAATCTTCCGAATCACCCGCGGCAGAAGAAATTATAAGGGGAGTACGCGCTTCATCGATTAAAATAGAGTCCACTTCGTCCACAATTGCGTAATGGTGCCCTCTTTGCACAAGATCATTTATATTCGTCGCCAGATTATCTCGCAAATAATCAAATCCATACTCATGGTTTGTACCATAAGTGATGTCCGTTTTATAAGCTTCTTGACGAGAACAGGGTTTTAAAAAATCATAAACTATTTTAAATTCTCCAACTTGATCGCGTTCTTGGTCCTCTTCAGTGTGTTTGGCATCATATAAATAAGAAACATTGTTCGAATTAATGACACCTACGCTTAAACCTAAAAAATTATAAACTTGACCCATTAAAACGGCGCCAATACGAGAAAGATAGTCATTCACCGTGATAATGTGCACCCCTTCGCCCGTTAACGCATTTAAATACGCCGGCAAAACGGCCACCAAAGTCTTTCCTTCACCGGTTCGCATTTCGGCAATTTTGCCTTGATGGAGCGCGAGCCCTCCAATCAACTGGACATCATAATGCCTCTCACCTAAATTTCTTCTAGCGGCTTCCCGCACCAGGGCAAAAGCCTCGGGTAATATTTCATCCAACGTTCCTCCTTTAGCCAATTTATCCTTAAATTCTTTCGTTTTCTTCGGAAAGTTCTCATCTGCTAATTTTGAAATATCCGCCTCCAGCGCATTTATTTTAGCGACTATTTCCGCTACGTTCCCAATAAATTTAGAGCTCTCATCACCGAATATTTTACTGAAAATACTCATGAGTTACATACTATCACAAAATAATAAAAATAGTTTTTAGAAAGCCTTGCGCAGGCGGATGCGCCGAGCAGTTCGCTGGCATAGCAATGCCAGATAGATTGCTTTATAAAAATTGATTTTTATTATTTTGTGTAAACAAAAAAAATTATTTTCATTTGAGGCGGGTGATGGCGAAACTCCAACATATGTGCCTATGTGAGTGCGACCACCCGCCACAGATAAAAACAATTTTGTTTATATATTATAACACGAAAATAATTCGGGCCGCCCAGAATCGAACTGGGTCCACATCCTCCCGAAGGATGCGTACGACCGGTATACTACGGCCCGGTGGGCATGGAGAGATTTGAACTCTCAAGAGATTGCTCTCAATAGCTCCTGAAGCTATCGCGTATACCAATTCCGCCACATGCCCGTGATGTTATATTAGCAAACTATATACATTAAATAAATCTGGTGGACCCACGGAGAATCGAACCCCGGCCTCGTCCATGCCATGGACGCGTAATACCATTTTACTATGGGCCCAATAATTATTCTGCTTGTTCTAGAATATGTTCTATCACCTGATGCATTTTGGCGCCGACAGATTCGCAAACTTTAGAAAAATAAGAGTCTTCGCGAGGATCGAGCGTCGAGTCAATATTTAAAAGATAAACCTTACCCCTTTTATTCAAGACAAAACTTGATTTTAAGTAATGCTTGGCGCCCAGATGACTATGCAAGTCTTTGGCAATATTGCTCAGCTTTTCTTTTTCGGTCGGCGAGAGATTGCCAAAAACATTCCATACTGGAAAAATATAAATGTTCTCTCCGCGAAAGCTCGGCACAGAGTGGACGGAGGCCACTTTGCCGGAAATAAATTCTTCAACCAATATGCTTGTTTGGTGTTTTACTCCATCTTCGAGCGCATCTATCAATTCTTTGAAAGTTTTAGCTAAATGTACACCCATATCTGAATCAGAACCAAGAGATCTAACAATCCAAGGCGAAGAAAATTTTTCAAAAACTTCTCGCGCAGATTTTGGAAAAATAATATGCCTCGGCATTGACACTCCGATTTGAGTCAGATGCGTTCGGAGCATATCCTGATTATTTACCAGCATCCAAGAAAAAAACGACACTCCGACATTTGGGATAGATAAATTTTTAAGAATGTTTGAAAAACCGGGATGGGAAGCGTTCCAAATTAAATCAACCTTACGAATCAAGTCGGCCGGCATTATGGGAATACCATTTATATGCCAAAAACCTTTTGGGTCAATTAAAATATCAAATACTTTATATTTGTCCGCTAAATTTTTGGAAATATGGGAAATAATTTCTCCGCCCTTTTTAAGAGAAGAAACATAATGCTTTCCTGCTCCGCCTCGCAATATTCCCACTCGTTTTTTAGAATTATTAACTTCCACCTAAAAAGTATAACACGAAGACGATCAAATTTCTTTCCACTACTAAAAAAATATTATCAAGGATACTCCTTGATATATATCCTTGATATAAACTTATTAATTCAAAGTTACTGCGGGACAAGCAACGGTTGTTTTGTCCCACCATCC